>Ga0209812_10000006_pt1 | contig 201157 bp, 167 predicted proteins | sample JI71714BDNA_FD_187502 | JGI IMG/M metagenome (GOLD analysis project Ga0209812, IMG submission 187502) | Wastewater effluent complex algal communities from Wisconsin, to seasonally profile nutrient transformation and Carbon sequestration -... | ecosystem: Engineered > WWTP > Effluent > Algae... | reverse complement strand
CTCTGAACTCGTGCGCGATCTTAGTTACACCATGCTGTTTTGCCTGCTGATCGCCTTTATTTCTGCAATGAGCTACCCTGAACCGAGTTTTCTTCAGCACTTTGCCTATGCCAATTGTATCGGCATCGCCATTTTTCTATGGGTACGTGGTTTTGAGTGGTGCTGGCCTCGATACGCCAAAACCTACCGCCTACAAACGGCTGCCGTGATCCCTGGCATGATGTGTGGCTATGTCCTTGCCAATAGTATTGGCTTAGAAAACTCTCCGCTACATCAGCACGAGCAATTTCAGTACGCGCAATGGCCGCAACTGGTGCTAATTTTTGTGATTGGCATGGTGGCCGTGGTGATCTTTATGCAGATCTACCGAAATCAGCAATTTCGCTTAGAAATAGCCCAGCAGCGTGCCCAGTTATTGGCCAGTGCTCAGCAACAGACATTGGCGCAACTGCAGCTGTTGCAAGCGCAAATGGAACCGCACTTTTTGTTTAATACCCTCGCCACGGTTCAAGGGCTGATCGAGCAGCAACCACGTCAGGCAAACTACGTCTTGGAACGATTAAACCAGTGTTTGCGGATCAGCCTCCAGCGCAGCCGCCAATCGATGACGACCCTAGCGCACGAGGTTGAATTACTGGAAGCCTTGCTGGATATCGCTAAAATCAGGTTAGGCGATCGGCTGCGTTTTAGCATTGCGATCCCAGCCGAACATCTCCATTGGCCTTTACCACCATTGATGTTACAACCTTTGCTTGAAAATGCACTGCAGCATGCGATAGAACCACACCCGATGGGAGGCCAAATTTTGATCAGCAGCTGCATTCGACCACGGCATTGCAGTACTCCGCCACAGCCCCCTTACGACACAGTGCCACACACAGCGGTAACTGGTAGCGACATGACATTTGATGACGCATGCAAGCACAGTGATATGGCTTGGTATTTAGCGGTCATTGATCAATGCACGCTATCTGTACAGGTACCATCCACCGTAGCATCGTTCCCCTCAGACCACGTTGATACGACATGCGCTGACATCGGACGATTTGATAGCGCCGGTCACGGCCTAGCATTAGCCAACCTGCGGCAACGATTATTTCATTGTTATGGTGAACAAGCGCAATTTCAGCTGTATCAACGCGATACACGAACGCCATCAATGGAAGGAGGCTCTGGCAGCCGTGGCACTATCGCGCAGTTACAACTGCCGCTACCCAAGATGTAGCGCCTGACATACATATACCGCTGATCACGGTATGGTTATCAACCCTATATCAAGGTCGATATCAACATCGATATCTAGGAGAAGGACATCCCATGTCAACCTCATCCCCAGAACACAAAAATTCATCCATGTGGCAGGATCCGCATTACATCGAAACGTCCACTACGGCGCAGCAAGAAACACCCACATTATCCGCGCTTATTTGTGATGATGAACCTATTATCGCCAACTATTTACAGCGTCAGTTGCAACACTATTGGCCAGAACTGCGCATTGTCGATAACGTTCGTGATGGCCATAGTGCGTTAAAAGCCATCAGTCGGTATCAACCCGATATTGTGTTTTTAGATATTCAAATGCCTGGCTGTACTGGTTTAGAGATCGCAGCACTCATACCCCAATGTAAAGTGGTGTTTGTCACAGCATTTGAGCAGTACGCTGTGAATGCTTTTGAACATGCAGCGGTTGATTACTTATTAAAACCTATCGCCGATGCGAGGCTGTTGCGCTGTATTTTACGCTTACAGCAGTACTTTAATAGTAAGGCCCAAGGTAAAACCGTAATCCCGAATACCCCAGTGACAGCGCAAACCGCGGCGGTCACATCGCCCCCTCTCCCGCTCTCTGTGATACCAACACCACGTCGTTGGCTCACCTTAAGCCAAGGGCAACATACGCGTCTGATTGCGTTAAGTGAAGTGCTGTACTTTCAGGCCAATGATAAATATACCGATGTCATCACCACGCACGAATGCTTGTTAATGCGTCAATCGCTAAAACAGCTGTTATTACAGCTTGATCCCGAGGAGTTTCGGCAAATTCATCGCGGTACTGTCGTGGCCATTGCCGCTTTGGATCGTATTGAAAAGGATATCTTTGGGCGATATCACGCGATTTTAAAACACCAACAGCGCGTGTTAGCCATCAGCCGAAGTTTTAGTGGGCAATTTAAACCGTTATAGCAACTTATAAAGATCAAAACTACGTCAGGTAGGATGCGTCGTAAACCACACTAGTCCCCGCTTCATTTTCGTTGTAAAAGGCAATACAGAAGCGATAGATCAATGTGGGAATATTAGCGTTTGCCAAATAAAATTTATTCAAGATGCATGAGCAACAAAAAAATAAATGACAATGGTGGTAGGAAGAAAGATGGCGGACGCAGGAGGATTCGAACCTCCGACCGCTCGGTTCGTAGCCGAGTACTCTATCCAGCTGAGCTATGCGTCCGTTTTAAAAGCGAAGTATCACAAACAAAAAAACCTGCGTTTGCAGGCTTAATGGCGGACGCAGGAGGATTCGAACCTCCGACCGCTCGGTTCGTAGCCGAGTACTCTATCCAGCTGAGCTATGCGTCCAAGTTTTGTTACATCCTGCGAAAACCACAAGAAGCAACAGAATAAAGCGTATTCAATTCACATTTAGATGGCGGACGCAGGAGGATTCGAACCTCCGACCGCTCGGTTCGTAGCCGAGTACTCTATCCAGCTGAGCTATGCGTCCAATCTAAAATCCAACCCGATAAACTGGCGGAGAAAGAGGGATTCGAACCCTCGATAGAGTTTCCCCTATACACCCTTAGCAGGGGTGCGCCTTCAGCCACTCGGCCATTTCTCCGCATCTATCACCCAACATACACGACATATGCGGGTTGGTTTGTCTGCTTCGCTGCGCCTCTCAGCGCGTCGTTGCGTGGCGTATATTAAGCTCTCAGAAAAATAAGTCAAACTTTTTTTAAGGAAATCCCTTTCGTTTGCTGAGCTTTTAAACAATCTGGCGAACTTATGATTAGTTTGCCGAAAAAAAACACAAAATATAATTAAATCGGATGCTTACGATGCATCGTCATCGTGACCATAATCAGACGGGCCACCTTTCTCCGCTTGAATTCGCATGTAGATTTCTTCACGGTGCACCGAGACTTCTTTCGGGGCGTTCACCCCAATCCGGACTTGGTTGCCTTTCACACCCAATACAGTGACCGTGACTTCATCACCAATCATCAAGGTTTCGCCGACACGGCGGGTTAAAATAAGCATTCGTTAGCTCCTTAATTCAGCATTCCTATGCGCAAAGCCGACTATAACTGGTTCACACCACCTAGCGAGCTGTGCGCTGTTCTAATGATAACCCAGCATTCAAATTTATGAAAATACGAAGGTTAATTATCAACCACCAATTGTTGATGTAACTGTTTGGCGGCACTTTCTAATTGCTGCTCCTGAATAAGTACAGAAAAACGTGTTTCAGCAGTTGCGAGCAATAACAAATTTAAATTCATTTCACGTAAGGCATTAAAAATAGTCGAAATGAGCACCGGATGCGATTTAATCCCAATGCCCACCACCGATAATTTGCCAAGCTGCGGTACAAACTGCCACTGCAGGCCTGCCCAACGCTTTTCCAGTTCCATTAATGCCGCCGTTGCCTGATTGACATCGGCTTTACTCAAAGCACAGCGCAGGGTTAATTGCTCGGGAAATACCCCTTGTTGCTGCAGCATATCAGTTTCAATCGACAACCGAGCAAACTCAGCTAACAGCATCGTCATCGACTCCGGTGTTAAACCTGAGACCTGCAACAGTTGTTGCTGTGATTGACATGCCACACCTGAAATCAATGGCAAACTCATGGTTTGATCCTCATACACCATCAAAGTTCCCTGATCAGGTGCGAAGGTTGACAACACCCGCAGTGGAACACGATACAAACCTGCATACTCGACCGACCGCGAGTGCAACACTTTAGCCCCTAAGCTCGCCAGCTCCAGCATGTCAGCGAAGCTGATCTGTGGTAAACGGCGCGCTTGTGGGCTTAGGCGCGGGTCAATGCTGTAAACGCCATCCACATCGGTATAAATTTGACATTCATCCGCCTGCAACGCCGCCGCCAATGCCACGGCGGTGGTATCTGAACCGCCGCGGCCTAAGGTGGTCAAATTCCCCTCGCCATCACGCCCTTGAAAACCAGGCACAATGACGATATGACCTTGTTCCAGCTCTTGTTGCATACGTTCAGCGGATACCGATAGGATCCGCGCTTTACCGAATTTGTTATCGGTTAAGATGCCCACTTGATCCGCTAACAACGAAATAGCCGGATAACCGCGTTTAATCAGCGCTATCGCCAGCAGTGCCACCGTGACTTGCTCGCCAGAGGCCGCCAGTACATCTAATTCACGACTCGCCGCACGCTCATCAATGTGCTGCGCCAACCCCAGCAGGCGGTTGGTTTCGCCCGCCATAGCACTGACCACCACCACCACCTGATGACCCGCTTGACGAGTTCGGATCACTAACTCTGCGACGGCTTCGATCCGCTCGGTGGTTCCTACGGAGGTTCCACCGAATTTTTGCACCAGTAAGGCCACTCGTTACAGCTTCTCTGCCAAATAGCCAGGAATAGCCGCCAACAATGCCGCTACAGCTTTCGGCTCAGTGCCACCAGCTTGCGCTAAATCGGCTTTACCGCCGCCTTTACCGCCCACTTGTGGTGCCGCCCACGCAATCAATTGGCCGGCACTTACTTTCGCGGTTAAATCATTGGTCACGCCCGCAATCAGGCTCACTTTGTCATCGGCCGTGGTTGCCAACACAATGACCGCCGATTGCAGTTTGACTTTGAGCTCATCGACCATGGTGCGGAAAGCTTTGCTATCGGCGCCAGGTAATTCGGCAATCAATACCTGATGGCCATTGATGGTTTGCACCTGCGACAATAAAGACGCGCCCGCGGCACTGGCCAGTTTTGCTTTGGCGTGATCTAATTCTTTTTCCAGCTGTTTGCTCTTATCCAAGCTTTGCGCGACACGTTCAGCAATACTCAGCACATCACCTTTTAGCATGGCGGCAACTTGTTGTGCCTGCAGCTCCAGCTTGTGCAGGTATGCCAGCGCACCTTCACCGGTCATGGCTTCAATACGGCGCACGCCAGAGGCGATACCGCTTTCCATCACAATCTTAAATAGACCAATATCACCGGTGCGGTTGACATGGGTGCCACCACAGAGTTCGGTGGAAAATTCGCCCATCGATAACACCCGGACATCATCGTCATATTTTTCGCCAAATAACGCCATGGCGCCGGCGGCCTTCGCGGCTTCAAGATTCATCAATTTGGTATCGACCGGCAAATTGCGAAGCACTTGTTGATTAACCAGCAGCTCAATCGCACGGATTTCATCCGCTTTCACCGCTTCAAAATGCGAGAAGTCAAAACGTAACCGGTCCGGGCCCACTTGTGAGCCTTTTTGCGTCACATGCTCACCCAAAATCTGCCGAAGCGCCGCATGCAATAAATGCGTGGCGGAGTGGTTTTTCTTGATAGCATCGCGCCGCGCCGCGTCAATGACCGCATCAACCCGATCGCCGCACTGCAAACTGCCTTGCAGCACGCCTTTGTGCGCAAAAGCTTTGCCTATTTTTAGCGTATCTTGCACTGTAAATACGCTACCATCGGCCAGCGTTAACTGCCCGGTATCGCCCACTTGACCACCCGATTCGGCGTAAAATGGCGTCTGGTCAAGTACGATCAGGGCGGACTGACCATCGATGAGCGAAGACACCGCTTCGCCATCGCGGAAAATCTCAACCACAGTGGCATTGCCATGCAGCTCGGTATAACCGGTAAATTCAGTCACAGTACTGGAAGTCAGCGCTTGATTGTAATCAGCGGCAAAGTTAGACGCTTGCTGTGCTCGTTTGCGCTGCGCATCCATCGCGGCCGCAAAACCGTCATGATCCACGCTAAAGCCGCGCTCACGCGCCACATCGCTGGTTAAATCAATTGGGAAGCCGTAGGTGTCGTACAGTTTAAACGCCACATCACCGGATAAAACCTTGGTGTTGGTATCTTGGCTAAGTTGGGCCAACGCATCGGTCAGCAGTAACAAACCACGTTCTAAGGTTTTGCCAAACTGCTCTTCTTCCATCCGCAGTACTTTTTCAATAATGGCTTGTTTTTCAATAAGCTCTGGGTAAGCCTCGCCCATTTGTACCGCAAGTTCTGCCACTAATTTACTGAAAAACACCCCTTTGGCGCCCAGTTGGTTACCATGACGCACGGCGCGACGAATAATACGGCGCAGCACATAACCGCGCCCTTCGTTACTTGGCATCACACCATCGGCGACCAAGAACGAACAAGAGCGAATATGGTCGGCGATCACGCGCAAGGATTTATGCTCTAAATCGGTGGTGCCCGTGATGGCGGCAGCCGCTTTGATTAAACCTTGGAAAATATCGATTTCATAGTTGCTATGCACATGCTGCAAAATGGCCGCGATACGCTCCAAGCCCATGCCGGTATCAACACTTGGCTGTGGTAATGGTTCCATCCGGCCGTCGGCATGTCGGTTGAATTGCATAAAGACGTTGTTCCAGATCTCAATAAAGCGATCACCATCTTCTTCAGGCGATCCTGGTGGACCACCCCAAATATGATCACCGTGGTCATAGAAAATCTCAGTACAAGGCCCACATGGGCCCGTATCACCCATCGCCCAGAAGTTATCCGAGGCATAAGGGGCGCCTTTGTTATCGCCAATGCGGATAGCACGCTCAACAGGTACACCAATCTCTTTGGTCCAAATATCAAAGGCTTCATCATCGGTGTGATAGACCGTGATCCAGAGTTTTTCTTTGGGGAGCTGTAAAACCGTCGTCAAAAATTCCCACGCAAAATGAATAGCATCCCGCTTAAAATAATCACCAAAACTGAAATTACCCAGCATTTCAAAAAATGTATGGTGACGGGCGGTATAGCCGACATTTTCCAAATCATTGTGTTTACCACCGGCCCGCACACAGCGCTGCGCTGTCACGGCTCGGCTATAACTGCGTTTGTCTTGACCTAGGAATACATCTTTAAATTGCACCATGCCCGCGTTGGTAAATAGCAAGGTAGGATCGTTGCCCGGAATTAACGAACTGCTGGACACGATCTGGTGGTTTTTACTGGCAAAATAGTCCAAGAAGGCGCGGCGTAATTGCGCGGAGGTCATAAACATAATGGTTCCTAATCTTCTGAATGTTGCATTACATAGCGGATCTGCTCACTACTAAAGCCGCGGCGTTGTAGAAAAGCCATCCGTTTTTGTCGTTCTTTAAAATCCAATTCTGTCACCGCCGCGCTCGTCGCTCGGCCGTATTTTTTTTGATAAACCTGTAACGCAGTGTCAAACCAGTCTGGCTCTTGCTCCGCAAGACTTTGCTGCCATAGTGTATGATCAAGCTGATGCTGCTGACAAAGCTGGCGATAATACGCTAAGCCGTAGCCTTTTTGCAGCACTGTTCGCAGCAACATCTGCGCAAAGCGCGTTTCGCACAGATAGCCTTGCTGTTCAGCCCAAGCAATTTCCTGCGCGATCTGTGACACCTCGCCGCCACGCTGAACCAGCTTTTGTGTTAATTCGCGTTTACTGTGGTCACGCCGGCTGAGCAAATCGAGCAATACCTGTCGCACCTGCAGCGGCGCTGCGTTGTCGCTTGAATGGCTCATACTTCCAGTACATCATCGTCCGGTTTGGCCGGCGCTAGGACAAACATATCCTGAAATGCCACCACATAACTCAGCATCAAGAGTGGCCAGCCCACTAACAAAATCAGCAGCAGAATCACATTTAAAGAGCCACCCAACCCCACACCTATCAAACCAAGTATGGTAGTGACCAGCATCAATGCCAGTAGTAACAGGGCGCCGATAGCACTCAACACACCAACATTACGCCAACATGCACGTAAACTTGCCAATAACACGGGCAGAATGAGTTGTTGCCGTAGCGCAAACACAATAGGTGCCGCAAAGGCGGTGACCATAGTAGATAGAGACCACCATATAACCGCCATCAGTAACAAACTTAGTTCAATACTCTCAGGATCATTCATCAATTGCGTTTGCAACTGTTGCACCAACCACATTTGCGGTAGCGCCAATACCAAGTTGACGACCCCGAGTTGAAACAGCGGTTGGCGCAGACTTTGATCAGAAAACAATACAAAAATATCAGATACTCGGCTCGTTTTACCCGCCAGCCCCAGCAACGCGGTACGATAAAATCCGGCGAGCAGAAATGGCGTCACAAAGCAGCTCAAGGCAAAGAGAATGGGATGGGCGGCCCCAATGAGGCTAGTGACTTGTAAAACCAGCAGCTGCAAAATAAATACACCGGGCTGGCGAAGATAGAGTTGCCACACCTGTGGCCACCAGCGTCGAATGCTCGACATTGGCATCCGACGAATGACAAGGGCTAAACGATTCATAGAGAACTCTCAGACAACATCGCGGCTAACGATGCGGGTAACGATTGACCAACCGACAAATCATGACAACAAGATAGCATGTGCTTTGCGGCTGCAGTGCCTTCTTGCGCAGCCCAAGCTGGGCTTAAACGTGGCGCCGTCGCATCAAAAGGTCCTGCTTTGATTTCTAGAAAAACCACACCTGTACTGGCCGCGATCAAGGTATGAATAGTATCAGCTGGTAAATCAGCGCCAACCAAGGTTGACCCTGCGGCCAAATGATGCCGCGCTAACAACAGGCCCTGTGGGTCAAAAATAAGTAAATCAAGCGCACCGGCTAACACCACAAAAAGCTCCGTTTTATCATCATGCCAATGCGGTGTCACATAACTATCGGCATGCATCGCAATTAACACTTTTTGCACCGGCTCCGCATGTGATTGATGAAGATTTTGAAACGCCCGACGTCGAGGCGATACTGCGGCGTTTTGCAGCAACTGCTCAAATAAAGCTTGATTAAAATACATGATGTGAGCGTCTCTGCTAAACCAAAAGAATCATCATTCGTGCAAGGATTTAGCCGCTATCATACTGCAATTCCTGCTGAATACCAACGCATCTCCCTTGCCGTCTTCGTGTGGCATATCCGACGTGAATCCGACCATCACATGCTTGGCGTTATTATTGGATCCCGTCGCCAATATGTTGATGAACCTCGGAGGGACGCAAAGCCATGTAACAGATAACACCTAAGCCATTCCATCCAGCCGCCAAGGACAGATGCCTGTCACTGCACACTTGATTGCGACAGGTGACAGTGACAGGCTCCGTTTCCCTCATCCTGCGGCGGGAATGAAATAGCAACTACGCGGAATTAACGCACGATAGTCATTTCATCGAGCAAATGTTTCGCGCCGTCCACTTTTTCCATTTGCCATAACATGTAACGGCTATCGACATGAATAGAGCGGTTTAACGCGGCGTCGTAATCAAAATTACCGATAATACCTTCTATTACACCGTCAAACAGTAAACCGACAAATTCGGCCTTGCCGTTCAGGGTTGGCGAGCCCGAATTGCCGCCCGTGGTATCCACGTTGGATAAGAAATTTACCGGCAGCGTACCCAGCTCTTTTGCGGAGTATCCAGCAAAGTCACCTTTCGCAATCGCCTCAAGCTGCGCTTTAGGTGCATCAAAAGGATCTACGCCAGTCGCTTTAGCGCTAATGCCGGCCGCAGTGGTAAACGGCGTGTACAGAACACCATCTTTCGGTTGATAACCTTGAACCGTACCGTAGGTGACCCGTAAGGTGCTGTTGGCATCGGCATAGACAGGTTTACCCAGTGACTTGTTGTAGGCAATCACCGCTTCCATCGCTTTGGGCCGCGCAACCGCTAACTGACCGGCGCGCTCTTTTTGCGCATTTTCAAGGTTCATTTCAGTGTCAAACATAGCGACAGCGTACTGAATCATCGGATCCTTGCTGGCTTTAAAGTCAGCGACCGATTTACCAATCCACGCCAGACGACTGGCTTCATCGGCTAAGCTGGTGGCTTGATAAAGTTTGCTCAACCGCTCCCGCATTTGCTTGGCATCGAAGGCTGCGTTGTCTAAGCCAAAGTAGGCATCAAACGCTGGCAGGCGCTGCTCGGCTGGTAACTGTGCATATAACCCCAAGAAATGCAGCGCAATTTCGAGGTCTATCGCAGGATCAAAATTACGGCTTAAACGCTTGAGGCCGGCTTCTAAGCGCACGGCATCACGTTGCTGATAACCTGACTCACGTTCAGCATCAGGCTTTTGCTGCTCGTGGGACCAACGATATAAACGGCTTGCCGTACTAAACAATTGCGCAGAGGCGAAATAGCCCAATATCAAGTCGCGCTGCTGATAGGTTTGGCCAGCCTTAATTAAAGATTCCAGCTCAAGCAAGGCCGGTGCATACTTTGCTTTACGTGCAGGTTCTGCATTGATCCACGCATTGAGCGCTTTTTCAGCATCATCCTTACGCTGCTGTGTGCTACCACTTTGATAGGTTTGGATCATGCCGGTAAAGTTTTTCGCATAATTAGCTAAGCCGGCTAAGGTCGATTCGTACTTGATACGCGTCTCACTTCCTTCTGGCGCATGCTTTTGGATCAGCGCAATCAGTTGTTCGCGATAATCACGGCTGACCGGCAATTGCTGGGTAAACTGGTTACGGACTTCACTGGCAGTATTATAACGATTGGTGCGCCCCGGATAGCCAATCACCATCACGAAGTCGTTCTCTTTCACGCCTTGCGCAGACACTTTTAAGAATGAAGGCGGGGTAAATGGTTTATTGGCTTTATCAAATTCAGCCGGTTTACCATCTGGGCCTACATAAGCCCGATAAAAGGAGTAATCTCCGGTATGGCGTGGCCACATCCAATTATCGATGTCACCACCAAACTTACCAACACCAGAGGCCGGTGCATGCACCAACCGCACATCTTTGATTTCCAGCTGCTTAATCAAATAATATTCTAAGCCGCCATGAAAACTATAGACGTCACAGCGATACCCCTTGGTTTGCTCACAGTCAGCCACGATGCCTTTGCGCAGCTCATCAATTTTGTCAAAACGCGCTTTGCCTTGCAGCGATGGCGTTAGTTCTTGATTGATATCCGCCGTTACGTTTTTCACCTCTTCAGTCACAAAAATGCGTGAACCTGGCGCCGCAGGTAATTCATCGGCTTGGGTCTTAGCTAAGAAACCATTGGCCAATAAGTTATTTTTCGCGGTACTGTTGTACTGAATACTGCCATACGCACAATGATGATTGGTCACCGCTAAGCCCTGTGCCGACACAAAAGAAGCCGTGCAGCCACCCAGACTAATCACCGCATTCATGGGAAATTCCGTCAAACGGGCAATACTTTTGGCATCAATGCTTAAGCCTTTGGCTTTTAAAATGGGTTCAAGCTCTGGCAACTGATGCGGTTGCCACATCCCTTCATCGGCAAAACTGAGCGAACTGGTCAGTGCCGCCAACACGGCAGCGGTCATCACTGTTTTTTTCATGTATTTTCCTTAAAAGCACGTTAAAAAGCGCTGTTGTTATGGTGTTGCAAATTATGGCAGTCAATATTGTGATGTCGCACAGTGCCACATTCATCTCTATAGTTTCATTATTTGTACTGACGATGATGTAGTCATAGTGATTGGCACATGGCAGACACTACGCAGCATCGACGTTATCATAACTGATTGCTCGAAAGATGCAGTTGCGAGCAATGCCCTATCCGTTGCGTTAAATTGGGTAAATCGTTAAGTACTGATAAAACTGCTGCGATTTAGTTTAAAGCATGTAAAATAACAGTTTTTCTGCTTGGCATTACATGGAGTTGTAGGCAGTGAACATCACTCATCTTCAGCAGATGGCCGCGTCTGCGTTGCATCTATTCAAAACTTGGCGAGCTTCGTGCGTTTTATGGTCATTGGTCACTGTGCTCAGTGTACTTTTGGGTAACGTGCCAACATATGCCGATAGTCGCAGCCCAGCAACATTTCCCGGAGATGCGAAGCCGTCTCACGATGCGGTGAACGGTTTACCATTTTTGCAAAACTTTCGACCTTCAGATTATCGCGGTGGTACGCAAAACTGGGCATTACTACAGGATAAACAAGGACTCCTCTACGTAGGAAATAATGTCGGCTTACTCGAATATGATGGTCAGCGCTGGCGTAGTTTTCGTACGCCAAACAATGCCGTAGTTCGTTCGCTGGCACAAAACAAAGATGGGGTGATTTTTTACGGGGCTCGTGGTGATTTGGGCTACCTTGACACCCAAAACGGTGCGCCAAAACTAGTCTCGTTACTCGATAAATTACCGCTTGAGTTTCAGCAACAAATTGACTTTCGACAAACCTTTAGTACTGCAGAAGGGATAGTATTTGTTAGTCGACGGGTCGTGGTTCTGCTCACGCAAGATAAATTTCTTACATTTACCAGCAACAATGCATTTTTACGCGGCTTTTATGTCGGTGACCGGGTATTTATCAACGAGTCGGGCGTAGGTTTATTAGAGCTTAAAAACCAACAGCTTAGTTTGCAATTTAACCAAGGTGCGCTTCAGCAAGATGCGGTGATGGCTATGGACTACCTAGGCGCCAACCTGATAATTGCCACACGACCGGGTCAAATCTATCAGTTAAATCAGCAAGGCTTACAGCTGTGGCAAGAAGCAACCCAAGCATTGCCGACCGGCACTATTATTTATCAAGGTTTACGCTTATCGCAAAATACGCTGGCACTAGGTACTAGCAATCATGGTGTGATAGTACTTAATCACCAAGGGCAACAGATTAGCCATTTTTCGAAGGCGTCTGGTTTATTGGACAATAACGTTCGCGCCATGCTCGAAGATCAGCAAGGCGGTCTTTGGTTGGCGCTAGATCATGGCCTCAGTCGCGTGGATACGTCCTCAGCGCTCAGTCGCTTCACCCACCAGCACGGATTAGATGGCAACATTCTATCCTTAACCCGCCATCAAGGCCGGTTATGGGTGGGGACTAGCGGCGGGCTTTATTGGCTGAATGAACAAACATCGCCACAGCAATTTGTGCAAGTGTCTACCCAATACGGACAAATTTGGGAGCTACTTAGCCATGGTGATAACCTATTTATCGGCAGTAGCAAGGGATTGTTCCGTTTAGTGCCGTCAAACAGCCAAACACCGCACATCGATGAAATTGCAGCGCCATTTCAACAACGCCGGGATGCCAGTATGGCGGGGGTACGTGTACTAAGCCCGCATCCCAAACATGACCATTTAATTTATGTTGGCATGCAGCAAGGCTTGGCACTGCTTGAGCTACGCGACGGGGTATGGCAATTAAGCGAACCCATCGCGGCCGTCATGGGCAATGCCAATTCGCTCGAACTTCAGTCGAATCATTTGTGGTTAGGCACCCAGGAAGAAGGTTTATATCGCATTTCACTGCGGGCGGACGGCTCACCTGACCAGGTGCAGCAATATACCACTGCGCAGGGATTGCCCAGCAACAACCGAAATTCGGTGGTCTGGTTTGATCAACAACTTCGGATCGCATCAACGCGTGGTTTTTTACGCTTTGATGAAAAACAGCAACAGTTTTATCCAGATCCTCAATTTAGCGGCCTATTTAGTCAGGACAGTTGGATCCGCAACCCGGTGGCAGACCAACAACAACGACTATGGCTACTCTTATGGGATGACCGTTATGCAACCCGTATGACAGGCGTGGTAGAGAAATCCAATAATGGTTATCGTTTTCATAATTCTGCACTTATAGCGCTGCTGAATAACCCACTGGATGTCATTTACAGTGACCTACCCTATATCTGGTTTGGCGGCGCAGAAGGTTTATTTTTACTAGATACGCGAAAATTACAGTCCACCTCGGCGTTGCAACGACCGTTATTGCGCGAAGTCAGAGAATTAGATGGCAACTTACTGATGAATGGCGTGCTCCCCAATGTTCGCCTAGCCTTGCAAGCCGATCAGCGCGATTTACGTTTTAGTTTTACCATGCCAGCCTTTGGTCACCAAGAAAGTGGATTGTTTCGTAGCCGTTTGGAAGGGCATGATCAGCAATGGTCCAGCTGGAATCGAGAAACCTACCGTGATTACACCAATTTGAGCCCAGGACCTTACCAATTCCAATTGCAATACCAAGGTGGCAACGGTGACATCATTACAGCGGTGCCATTTTTCTTTGATATTGCGAGCCCATGGTATTTAGATCGGCTGAATCTTGCGTTATTTGCCATTGTATTGTTGTTGACACTGTATTTGTTAATGCGCTGGCGTTGGCGGCAATTTGCCAAAGAAAAACAACGACTCAACAACATAGTCGCAGAGCGGACGGCGCATTTGGAAAACACGATACAGCTGCTTGACCAAGCCAAAATAAAAGCGGAACAAGCCACCACCGCGAAAAGTGAATTTTTGGCGAATATTAGCCATGAAATCCGCACGCCCATGAATGCCATTATGGGGTTTTCGCAACTGGCGCTTGATGCACAAAGTATGACGGAGCGTCAGCTGTATTTGAATAAAATCAGTAGCTCCAGCGCCATATTAATGAGCATTTTGAATGATTTATTGGATTACTCCAAGCTAGAAGCTGGCAAACTAAATCTAGAAGCTATACCGTTCAAACTGAATCACTTATGGCAACAAGTACGAGATTTATTTACCGAACAAGCTCAGCAAAAACGTCTTGAATTGCAGTTTTTAGTCGACCCCAATTTGCCAACACAGCTTACAGGCGATCCATTGCGGCTAAGTCAAATTTTGGTGAATTTAGTCAGCAATGCGGTGAAATTCACCCAGCAGGGGTATGTGAAAGTGCATTTTAGCCGAAGCGAAGCCCCCGAGGCTGCAGAGCATCACATCCTCGAAACCACCCAAATTTGGCTTAAAATCTGTGTTAGCGATAGCGGCATCGGCATGTCTGAAGCCCAACAACATTCGTTATTCCAAGCCTTCGTTCAAGCCGATAGTTCGATCAGCCGTCGCTACGGCGGTACTGGACTTGGCTTGTCCATCTGTTACCAATTGCTACGCCTGATGGGCGGCCATATCAGCGTGCAAAGCCAGTTAGGGCAAGGTAGTACCTTCTGTTGCTACATTCCGCTTGAGACCCATCGCGAGGATGATTCGCAAGCTAATCCAAACACCACAACAACCTTGGCCATACAGGATGCGACAAATCTGTACTCCGCTACAGGGCGCGCCACATGGAATGCTCATCAGCAAAAAACCATCAAGCACTATGAAGGTAGCCCTGCAGCAATCCCGTCCAGCCGCACCATGCGCAAAAGCCGTACAGAGATCAGTCCTATGCGGCGCAGCAAAGCCAGTAGCCCTCGCGAAGGTGAAACAACTCTCGCCACCATATTGATCAGCGAGGCCAATAGTTTTAATCAAAGTTTACTGAAGATTATGCTATCGCACGCAGGCTGTATATGTAGTCTGCAACCTGACATTACCCATATCAGCGAAAGCTTGCAGACACAAAACCCGGATATGTGGATTTTGGATTATGATTTGGTAGCAGCGCTCACTGCACAACAAAAATCTAGCCTTGCCAGTGAATTAGTACACACAAAGACTATTTTAGTTTTACTGTGCTCAGAGCCGATTGTCACCGATTGTATCCTGGCAACATCTGCGGCGCTCCACGTTACCAAGCCGCTCGATGCAACAGCATTGCTGCCAGCATTAAAACAGCTATTGGTAAAAGACACCGTTTAATTGATGCACATAAAAAAGGTCACACATGGCGTTGCGCGCCATGTGTATGCGTGCACGATCTATCTGCTGACATTGTGGAACGACTATGTAGCAGTCGCATGATGGCAAATACCGCGCTACGCCGATGATGATCGTGTTTATTGTCATCTAGGGTAATGCCGGCAAGACTTTATTCACCAGCCACCCCATAGCGGCATACTCCTGTGCATTGACATTGTTGGTTTGATGCTCGTGTAAACTTAACACCAGCAGTTGCCGTGCAGGATCTGTGAGCACAAACTGCCCACCATAACCCCAAGCCAATTGCATCGCATGATCATCGGCGCGCACTAACCACCACAGATGACCATAACCACGAATTTCAACCTGGGCATACTGACGCTCAAACGGCATAGCCACGTCCCTTGCTTGCCGGATAAAATATTCCGGAACCCACGTCTGACCTTGCCAGCGTCCATCATTCAAGGTCAGTTGTAGCAGTTTAGCCAGATCGCGGGCACGCAACTCCAGCCCAGCACTGCCATTGGTGTAACCATCGCCCAAGGTTTCCCAGCGAAATTGACGAATGCCCAAACCTTGAAATAAGGTTAAGTTGGCATATTCAGCCAAACTTTTCCCAGTTTGCTCGGTTAAGATCAACGACAACAAATGACTGGCGGCAGAGTTGTAATTAAAAACCAAACCCGGCGCATGCGTCATCGGTTGTTGCAACAATAATGCGGTTGGATCTGGCGCTTGCGCCCAAGAATTGTAACGACTCGCCACACTTTCATCCCACGCCACGCCACTGCTCATACTAAGCAAGTCGGCCAAGGTTATACCGCGCCATGCTTGTGCTTGGCTACGATATTTGGCGGGTAATAACGGCACAATATCTTGCTGTAAGCTCCGTAATTCGCCCCGTTGTAGGGCATGCCCCACCAACAACATCACGACAGTTTTGGTCACCGAGCGCAGCTGTAACAGACTTTGACTGGATTTGCCATGATAGTACCCTTCCCCAACCAGTTGACCGTTGCGCAGCACTAAAAGCGCATAACTGGAGGAAATTCCATGCCCATCAGCAAAAGCGCGCGACAAAATCTCACTATCAAAACCTTCCGCCTGCGCAGGACTGGTGGGCCATTCGGTATTGGGCGCCGGTTGCCACCAACCATTGGGTAACTGGCTGGGATTCGCCACCTGCGATGGCGGCGTGTATTCATCACCACAACCGCTCACCAGCAATACCAACAGCATCAAAGGCGCCATGAACGCAGCATGGCTGACTGAACGACCACAAACTTGCCCTAACTGTCGATGGTGCGAAGCGTCGTTCCTTCCAGCCCTCATCCCTGTCGCACATTGAGAGGCCATAAAATCCAGCCCAACGGTGATCGTCCGACATAGGTAGCGAAATGCGCCGGCCATAGCCGCTTGTTTTGAACGTGGCATCCAAGTCTCCGACAAAACATCTTGCGTGAAATAACAACGTTGCTTGGCAAGCGTGATTTAACACCATGCCGGGCAACTATGTCCCCGTACCACTGGATCGCAACATCAGCTGCATATTCTGCAACGGTTCAGCGCTAGCCTTGGATCATCGGGTGCATCATGCTGCATGGGCAACAACGATGGTTGGCTAACTGTAGATAAACCATCATCGCGTTCAACGCAATGTAGTTAAACCGCAATCTAGTTAAACCATAAGAGACTTTTTTGCGAAACTCCAGCTCGCCTCATGCACTCCTCGCATCAGACGCAGAAACCCGAGAAAGCCACTTCATAACCATATGTTTTTTAATAAAAAAGCACAAAGAGTGACAATCTGGTGTGACCATCGTATTGCCGCGTAAGTTGCCAATCCATAGACATCCGCTATATCAACCTCGTTGTTTAGCGCATTCAATCGATATTGGTGCGCCAATGCACATGGCATGCAGCCACATAATCATCTAAACCGCGCTGCGAACCTTCGCGACCAAAACCAGACGCCTTAATGCCGCCAAACGGAATCACTTCATTTGAAATTGCCGCTTCGTTTAGCCCCAACATGCCCACATCAAGCTGTTGCATCAATTGCCAGCTGCGCTTCACACTTTGAGTAAAGGCGTAGGCAGCCAACCCGGCAGGCACGGCATTGGCCAATGGCACCAATAACGACTCATCATCGACTGCCGTTACCGTAAGCACCGGACCAAAAATTTCTTGTTGCCAAATCGCCATCTCAGGCGTTACACCACTGAGCAAGGTGGGTGGATAAAACGCAGTCTCGGGTGCGGCGGCTAACCCGCCGTATTCAAGCCGAGCGCCCTTTACGATGGCATCTTGCACTAAGGCATGCACACGCTGCGCCGCTTTCACGTGGATCAGGGGTTGTGAGCTATGAAGTTGCGCGATGCGCTGCGTGAACCCCGCGAGCACTGTCGGTAATATCGTGGCGGCCACCAACACGCGATTCACCGCAATACAGGCTTGACCAAAATTACGAAACTTGGCATGCATAATCGCCGTTAAGGCTTGTCCGATATCGGCATCGCTATACACCAACGCCGGCGCGTTACCGCCAAGCTCTAGCGATAAACGCTGCAGCTGACCTGCGCTGTGTTGCATCAACCACTGCCCGACCTGGGTTGAACCGGTAAAGGTGATTTTGCGCACCAGTGCCGACTGGCATAGGTAACGACCGGTAGCTTCAGCGTTTATGGTGGGAATCACATTCAGCACACCATCGGGTAATCCCGCTTGCTGCGCCAGTGCTGCTAATGCCAACGCTGTTAATGGGGTAAACTCCGAGGGCTTTAATACCACGGTGCAGCCTGCTGCCAATGCCGGTGCCAGTTTTCGCGTGACCATCGCCGCAGGAAAATTCCATGGTGTAATGGCTGCCACTACGCCAACGGGTTTATAGAACGTGAGTAATTGTCGATCCTGCTGTAACGATGGCATGATATGTCCATCGAGACGCTGCGCTTGCGCGGCAAACCAATCAATAAAGCTACGAGCGTAACTGAGCTCAGCATCCGCTTCCACCAAGGATTTACCCTGCTCAGCACTGAGCAACTGGGCCAATTCAGCCTGATGTTGTAACAACAACGCCGACCAACGTAACAATATGACCGCACGGTGCTGCGCAGTGGTTTCCCGCCAGCTAAAGAATGTTTGTTGTGCCGCACGAATCGCCGCCTCAACCTCTAGGATTTGCGCATCCATCACCACGGCCAAGGTGTCATCATTCGCAGGATTTTGCACGACAAAGGATGTTGTTGTATTCACCCACTGTCCATGGATAAATGGCTTGGGTTGAAAATTTAGGTTGAAAAATGCCATCACAGCTCCCGTGAGTTCGCCTTGCGTGAAGAGGTTAGCATGCAGACAGCCACGAGGCTTATCCTGCCGCAGAACGGTAAAAAATGGTGAGCTCGCCGCACGGATCTGCGTCTCGCTTTAAAAGATATCGTTATGGCATAAACGTCAAGCTTTCGTCAGATGCCCATCTTCGTCGTGTTGTAACAAAAAAGCCCCAAGATGGGGCTCATTTGTTTGTGCAGCACAGAAATCGTTTTGCTTATTCCGCTTGTTTCGACACACCAACCATCGCAGGGCGCAATAAACGACCATTCAACTGATAACCTTTTTGCATCACGAATAACACGGTATTCGGTGCAACATCGGCATTGGGCTGAATCGAAATGGCTTGATGGAATTCAGGATTAAAAGCTTGACCTTGTGGGTCGATTTGCTCAACGCCATATTTACCAACGGTATCCAAAAAGCTTTTTAGCGTCAGTTCTACGCCTTCGGCCAATGTCTTCGACTTTTCATCGGATAAATCCAAAAACGCCAATGAGCGCTCTAGGTTGTCTAACACTGGCAATAAATCATTTGAGAACTTCTCAAGGGCAAATTTATGCGCTTTTTCTACATCTTGTGCCGCCCGGCGTTTCGCATTTTCCGCATCAGCGCGAACACGCAGTGCCATATCTTGTGCACTGGCCACGTCTGCTTTAGCGGCTGCAAGTTCAGCTTCTAATTGCTCGATACGCACTTGCTCTGCGGACACAGTCGTGGTCTCGGCGTTAGTATCTGCGGTGTGGTTTGCTGCAGGTTGCTCTACATCGTGGATATCGTTTTGCACAGAGTTTTGCATTTTGTCTTGTTCGCTCATTTACACATCTCCAAACTAAGTCCGGCTATTATGGGGATGAAATGCCATGATTCAAGTGTTTTGCTAATAACTGTCCGCAGGCTTCCACTAAAGGGATTAATCGGGCGTAATTCATCCGTCGCGGCCCCAAAACAGCAAAAAATCGGTGTGGCGTTAATTGATACGGCGCCACAATAATACTGACATTATGCAGCTCTTCAACACCCGATTCTTGCCCCAAAATCAATTTGGTGCCACCGTCTTGGGTTAAGGGTGCCAACATTTGCATTAAACAATCAGGCTGTTCTAGTAAAGTAAGCAGCTGATTCACCGCCGGATCTTGGTGATGCTCTGCCAATTGCAGCAATCGATGGCGACCAAACACCAAGGGTAAATGTTGCTGCGATTCATCCTGGCTTAGTTGCTGCACCACCGCATTCAACACCGTGAGCACCGCCGCTTGTTCTTGCCGTAAAATCAGTTGCAATCGGGTTAAACCATCTTGCCATTGCTGACCACAGAGCGCCCCATTAAGCAAGCATAAACAACGACTTAGCGTAACAGCATCCACAGCAGGCAAGGCCAAAATTCGCTGTAGTACATCCCCTTCTTCATCCGTGACCAATAACAACAAGCGATCGGTCGACAGACGTATTAAGTCCACTTGCCGAATACTACGACCTGCCGCTTTCGGCGCACTGAATAAACTCACGAGGCCCGTTAAGTTCGTCAGTAGCTGTCCTGCACGTTGGCATAACAAAGACACCGGCAATTGTGGCACTAAATGCCGCTCTAACTCGTCTTGCCAACTTTGGGGGATATGTTCAAGCTTGAGTAATTTGTCGATAAAATGCCGGAATCCTTCCGTGGTTGGCACGCGTCCAGCCGACGTATGGGGCGAGCAAATAAATCCCATCCCCTCCAGCTGCACCATGGTATTACGTACGGTGGCAGAGCTCACATCAAGGCTTTGATGCGATGCGATGGCCTTGGACGACACCGGCAAGCCATCAAGCAAATATTGCTCCACAATCAATTTAAGAATTAGATCCGGCCGACTTAACATCGTCACTCCCATCGCGACTACAGAACAGCATCTGCTATACCCCGCTTATAGTGGGGTTTTTGCGAAAAAAATCAACACACTGCCGCCATTGTTTTTGCCAACGTCAACGCTAGTCAGTTCGGATTACCGCGGTTATACTCCCCATTCCATTGTTTGCTGAGTTCCATTCCATGACCCCAGCCTTTCGTACCATTGGCTTGATTGGCAAACCCAATCACAGCGGTGCCCAGCACACCCTGATTGGTTTATACCGCTTTTTGCAGCAATACCCAGTGCAAATTTTTGTCGATAACAAAGTCAGCGCTGATTTGGCGATTGACGATGTAGTCGCACTGGATCTGGTCGATATTGGCCAGCGCTGTGATTTAGTCATCGTGGTCGGCGGCGATGGCAATATGCTAGGTGCGGCACGGGTATTGGCCAAATTTGGCGTTGCTGTGCTTGGGGTTAACCGCGGCAACTTAGGTTTTTTGACCGATCTGTCACCCGAGGATTTTCAACGTCCGCTAGGTAGCGTTCTTGCAGGCGAATTTGTGACGGAAAAACGTAATTTACTGCAAATTGAAGTGCATCGCGATCGTCGGATTAAAAGCAGCAACTGCGCCGTCAATGAGGCGGTACTGCATGCCGATAAAGTTGCACATATGATTGAATTTGAAGCTTATATCAATGGCGAGTTTGTTTTTAGTCAACGCTCGGACGGTTTGATCGTCAGCACCCCCACCGGCTCAACGGCCTATTCATTATCTGGTGGAGGTCCAATTTTAAGCCCTGATTTGGATGCCATGAGCTTGGTTCCCATGTTCCCGCATACGCTATCGAGCCGGCCATTGGTGGTATCTGGAAGCAGCGAGATCCGCTTAAAAGTCGCCCCTGGTAATGATGCCCATTTACAAATAAGTTGCGATAGCCACGTTATTCTGGCCGTGATGCCGGGTGATGAAATTGTGATCCGCAAACACCCCAAACCTCTGACCCTGATCCATCCGCCAGGCTATAGCTATTTTAACGTGCTGCGAAATAAATTGGGCTGGGGGGCGCGGCTGTACTAAAGCTTATTGACGGTTCTCGTTTTTTATAGCACCGCCTTTTCTAGTAATATCAATACAGTTAGCATGATCGTCGCTCCTTTGTGCAAACAAAAAATCAAAATCGTTCGGGCATCCATTCGACCACTGGATAAAAAAACAGCCTCCCCGCTTGCCAAGCGCAAAATACCTGTATACATTTACAGTTATCGATTGCGGCGGAGGTGTTATGTTAACCAATTTGCATATCAGTAATTTTGCCATTGTGCGTGGGCTGGATATTGAATGGCAGCCCGGCATGACCAGCATCACGGGTGAGACCGGTGCTGGTAAATCTATTTCACTCGATGCCTTAGCACTTTGCCTTGGTGAACGCGCGGATGCGGATGCGATAAGACCAGGCTGTGACAAAGCCGATTTGGTTGCCACCTTTGACGTGCGAAAACTTGCCAGTGCACAGCAGTGGCTGGCCGAACATGACTTACTGATGGCCATGCCCGGTCAAGATGCCACCACCACCGCACCACAAGAATGCATTATCCGCCGCGTCATTGGTCATGAAGGCCGTTCGCGCGCTTACATCAATGGCGTCCAAGTCCCTGCGCAACAACTCAAAGCATTGGCGCCTCACTTGTTAAGTATTCACGGCCAACATGCACATCAACAGCTGTTAAAAGCCGACGTACAGCGGCAAAACTTAGACGCCTTTGCCGATAACCACAGTTTACTGCTGGCTTGTCGTAACCAATGGAAACTCATGCAGCAAAAACGTCAGCAAATCGCGGAAGCCACTTTGCTGCAACAACAACGCGAAGCACAGCGTCAACTATTAGAATACCAAGTGGAAGAGCTGGACCAGTTTTCTCCACAAGCTGATGAATTTGCCGAATTAGAACAAGAACATCAGCGGCTTAGTAATAGTCACCAACTCATCGCAGGCAGTCAGCAATGCCTCACCTTACTGTCTGAGCACGAAGATGCCAATATCTTGCAGTTACTGCAGCAAGCCAGTCTATTGCTCAGCGAGCAAAGCGCACTTGATGCGCGACTGTCACCGCTTGAACAAATGTTACAAGATGCCCTAGTGCAAGTTGAAGAAACCAGTCGTGAGCTTCGTCGTTATGCCGAGCGCATCGATGTCGATCCGGCGCGCTTAACGGAGATCGACCAGCGTCTTAGCACTTGGCTCAATTTAAGTCGTAAGCATCAGGTGCATGCTCATGCCTTGGCAGAACATCACCAGCAATTAAAAACACAACTCGAACAATTACATCAAGGTGAGAGTTTGTTGCAATTATGGCAAGAAGAACTGGCCGAGGCCGAACAACATTATGCGGCCAGCGCAAATGCACTATCGATAGCACGACAAAATGCGGCCGGTCATTTTGCCGATGCTATCGCGCAACGCATGCATGATTTAAGCATGCCAAACGCTAAAATTCAGCTCAACGTGCAGGCGCAAGGCATGGCCAAAGCCAGTGCGCAAGGCTGGGATCTGGTCGATATGCTGGTCAGTACGAACCCAGGCCAACCATTGCAACCGCTACACAAGGTGGTGTCCGGTGGCGAGTTGTCACGGATCAGTTTATCAGTGCAAGTGATTCTGGCCACTAAAGTCACAACCCCAACGCTAATTTTTGACGAAGTCGACGTTGGTATCAGTGGACCTGTGGCGGCTGGCGTGGGCAAATTGTTACGTCAGCTAGGTGAAAACACTCAAGTCATCTGTGTCACGCATCTACCGCAAGTTGCTAGCCAAGGCCATCAACAGTTATTTGTTGAAAAATATACCGATGGTATTGCCACTGAAACACGGATGCGCGCGCTCGAACCGCAGGAACGCGTCGCTGAAATTGCGCGTTTATTAGCCGGTGAAAATATCTCCGCCAGCGCGTTGGCCAATGCGCGGGAACTTTTATCACAAAGTTAAGTCAGAACAGGGGTTAATCTTAAGCGCCGCATGCGGTATGATGCGGTTTTACGTCATCTGATGAAGAGAATTATGGCAGCAGTATTATCAAAACAACTGGCAAAACAGTTGTCAATGATCGCGTTAATGGTAGGCGTGCTGAGTGTATCCGCCTGCAGCAGTTGGATTTATCGTATCGATGTTCCGCAGGGTAATTTTCTTGAACAAAAAGATATCGATAAGCTTCGTATTGCGATGACCAAAGAACAAGTGCTGTTTGTACTGGGCAATCCGGTGGCTGAAAACAGCTTTGATCCGAATGTGTGGCATTACATCTACCATCTAAAAAATGGCCGCAGTGATGATCATATCGAAAAGAAACTTATTCTGACCTTTAACAAGGATCAACGCTTGGCTTCAATGAGTGGCGACTTTGCGGTACCTGCAAACTTTAATACTCCGCTTGACCAGTCATAACCCTTCGTTGGCTTTTCACACCAAGCTTTAGCGCACTGCATTTCCCCCAGAGCAGACATGCTCTGGCGGAGCGCGCAATCAGCGCGAATGAGTGCATTTGCTCACGGTCAATGATCGACCAATGTAAAATAGTCGACTAATGTGTCGAACCATCATCCTGCTCAGCGACAGGCCCCTCATTATCGGCCACTTTTTTCGGCAATGCTCGTCCACCTGTGACTTGATTCGCACGGCCTTCTTCTTTGGCTTTGTCAGCACGACGCTTACGCATATCTTTCGGATCGGCAATCAAGGGACGATAAATTTCGACGCGATCCCCATCCTGTACCACATCCGACAATTTCACGGTACGGCTCCAAATGCCGACTTTATTCACTGCCAAATCAATTTCGCTAAACATCCGCAAAATAGAGGACTGCTGAATCACCTGCTCGACCGTTGAGCCGGAATTGACGGTCAGATTCAATAAAACTTGCCGCTGAACCGTCGCAAATACCACTTCGACTGCAATTTTATCCACGTTGTGGCTCTCCATAGACATGTTTAGCGCGTACCGTAAACGCTTGCACCATCGACTGAGTTAACTCTTGAAAAATTTTACCAAACGCAAATTCAACCAATTTGCTCGAAAACTCAAATTCAAGTGACAACACCACTTTACAAGCATGCTCATTGAGCGGAACAAACTGCCAACCACCGCGTAAAAATTTAAAAGGGCCATCGACCAAATTCATCGCAATACGGTGCGGGGCTTGCAAGGTATTTTGCGTGGTGAATTGTTTACCGATCCCTGCTTTGGCAACATCCAATTGCGCAATTTGCACTTGCTGATCTTGTTGCAAAATAGTCGCATGCCGACAGCCTGGTAAAAATGCGGGGTAGGACGCCACATCCAGCACCAGATCGTACATCTGTTTATCACTATAAAAAACCAACGCGCTTCTTTCGATTTGTGGCATACTCGTCCCCCTGAATGCAGGACCGCGATTGTAGCATGTCATACCCATCACACCAATTCCTGGGCCTACCTCGCGGCGTCTTCTTGTTTTCTATTTCGCTAATATCAGGTCAGCATGAACAAAAAAAAGAACTCTAGCTCGGGTGGCACTATCGCCCAAAACAAAAAAGCTCGCCATGAGTATTTCTTGGAAGATCGCTACGAAGCCGGTCTGAGTCTGCAAGGTTGGGAGCTAAAAAGTATCCGGTTGGGTAAAGTCAACGTATCGGACTCGTACGTGATTATCAAAAATGGCGAAGCCTATTTATTTGGCGCGCAAATAAGCCCACTTAACAGTGCCTCAACTCACGTGATTTGCGATCCTGAACGTTCACGTAAGTTGCTATTGCACAAACGAGAATTGAACAAATTAATCGGTCATATCCAACGCGATGGCTACACCTTAGTCGTCACGGCCATGTATTGGAAAGCCTGTTGGGTAAAACTTGAGTTTTATCTGGCCAAAGGTAAAAAGACCTACGACAAACGCGATGACATCAAAGAACGCGATTGGGCGCGCGAGAAAGAGCGCACCATGAAACACAATACGCGTTAATTTCATCTGTTCGCTGGTTCTTTGACCAGCTAAGCAGGTAATAACAGTGCGAACGGCTTGCCGCGCTTGATTTGGCGGCGTACAATACCAACGTACTGTAGAGTTTGAGTACGCAGAATTCGGGGCTGATTCTGGATTCGACGGGATTCACGAACTCTGAGGTGCATGCCGAGGTGCGGTAGGCCTCGTAAAAAAACCGCAAAAAAGTAGTCGCAAACGACGAAACTTACGCAATCGCTGCCTAATAAGCAGTAGATGCTCTTCCCCTCACGCATGCCTATAAGCTGAGACTCTGGAAGATCACCCCTAATAGGATCGCATGGCGGCTTTGTCCGGAGCCAAGATGCTAAAACCAATCGGACTCGCCCAACGATAGCCTGCCAATCGGCGCTCTTAGGGTTAACCAAATGACTGGCTAAGCATGTAGTACCAATGATGTAGGTTTTTCGGACGGGGGTTCAAATCCCCCCAGCTCCACCAACAAAGCAAAAGGCCACCTTCGGGTGGCCTTTTGCTTTGTTGGTGATTAACTTATAACGACAGTTTCTATTCTTCATTTTTGCCAATGCTTTATAACCCTCAAACGACCTAAAGCCTCCCCCCCTTATCGCGATGACTTGCCTCTTGTTGGTAAAACACAAGCCAGCCACGAGATTCCACGGTAAAATCACCACCATCCTATACACTGCGTCGTGTTGACCCATCTACATCGAGTGCTTCATGTTTGTTGCCAAAAAGCTGTTTTCGTTGCTGGTATTGCCGCTGAGTTTAAGTTTGTTATTGCTATGCATGGCATTGCTGCTGTGGCGCCGCCGTGTGCTATCTGCCATCTTGGTGATGCTGCCGCTGTTCATACTGACCTTTATTGCATCTACGCCGGGTAGTTTGGCGTTGATACAACCTCTAGAGCAGCAGTTTCAGGTGAATAACACGCCAATAACGTCACCCTGTGTCGTGGTGGTACTAGGTTCTGGTCACAACGATCAATGGGTCGCGCCCGCGACTATACAGCTCTCGAATGTGGCGCTCAGTCGATTAACCGAAGGGATCCGCCAGCGGCAACTTGGGCACGATTGCCAACTGGTGGTCAGTGGCTGGCCCGGATTTGGCAATCGGCGGCCACATGCCGATGTGATGGCAGAGGCCGCTGTCATGTTGGGCGTCCCATCTGAGCGGATCATCCGCTTACCGGATGCCAAAGATACCATGGAAGAAGCCAAAGGCTTGCAGCAGCTTGGCATGGCTGGGCACATAAGGCTCGTTACCTCGGCTACCCATATGCCACGTGCTATGCATATTTACCAACAACATGGCTTTACACCAAGTGCGGCCCCTACCGACTTTATTGCCGATCACGATGCGTGGTGGCGGCTTGATGGGCATAAACTCAACAACTCGCAACGCGCCGTGCATGAATATGTTGGCCAGCTGTGGCTTGAGCTGCAAAGCTGGTGGCATGGATAAAAGTGCCATAAAACAATACCGCAGGGCAGCAAACCAGAGCAACCTGCAAACACAGGTCGCCGTGCGCTATGAATAAACTGTTATGAAGATTTGTATGAATGTTCAACAAGTCCATCAGCCAGGGCCGGATCGCTGCGATAAACGGCAAACAGCGCGGCAATGCCACAAAGCAAGTTGACACATAGATCTGCCCACGTGATGATGCTGTCCATAAGACCAATAACTAACTTCGACAGGAGTCGCCTGTGTTAAAAACCCCGATGTCCGCGTTTTTGTCCGGTGCCGGAATCGGCCTCGCCGCGGCGAGCTGGCTGTTTTACATTATTCATATGGAAGCCACACTCGGCATGCAACGCGATTGGTTAGCACAGCAGCATCAAGCAGAGCAAGCACGACAAGCCACGCCACAAGCGGCCATTGAAACCATCGATTTATTAATGAAAGCCTATAGTGTCAGCGTCGGCACCGAAGAGCAAAACATCCAACCGTTACTGGAACAAAATGGTCATATTCAGCTGTTAAACGATGTGCAGCAACGCGCTGATGTCGATATCAGTGATTTATTGCAGGCCAACCGCCCGTTTACCGCAGCTCAGTTATATGCCGCACTACTTCGCATTAAGCAGCAACACGAAAAGCAACAAGCGCAGCGCTTATTAACCGAGCGACTCAACGATATGGTCATAGCACCGCAACAATAGCGCCGCAATAATCGTGTTTTTTTAATAACCGCGTGTCGTCCATGGCATTGCCAGCATGGGTTGAATGGCTGTCGTTGACGTTATTGGTGTGATGGCGACATTTATGATGTCGCCCATACGGTCGCCAACCCTATGCTAACTAGATAACTTGCACATATCAGAACACCATTCCCTGCGTGAGGGAGTGCAGAAAAAGTTTGACGAACTCGCTACGATTTAACAAAGGCCAATTACACTATTAGTCCATGTCCCTGAACCGCAAGGTATCTACTGCTTGATGAAGTTTCCAACCGCCGATCTGACCGCGGAGTTTTCACCAACTGAATTGCAACAGTTGCAACGGGCGCTTGATAACGCAGCGCCTCAACTTTTAGCGCTGCTGCGCTTGGCTGCGCAACTTCAGCCCCACAGCCAGGTCGAGATCTGCCTGTTGCCGCCATTGTTCTGCGCAGGATTAAGCGCCGGATTAAACACAAGATTAAACGAAGAGGTAAGCGTATTCACCACTGAAGCAACATCGGATATTGCTGATTCGATACCTGTAGCTCAAGATGCCATTGCACATGTGCCGCACACGCCAGCGTCGCAGCATGATCAGCTTGAGCTACCCCTACAGTGGCCGCTCCCAAGCGTTACTCCGCCGCGCGTTTTCGCCTGTCTTGTGCTCAAAAGTAGCTGCGCTGCGCAGACTGCATCAGTGACGGCGACATCAGTGCACGCAAGCTCCACCACGTTGCCCCTTATCGCCTCGCAGCTCATCGAATGTTTACAACTGGCCGTCACCGCACAGACAAACACTAGCGCAGCGGAACCCTCGATCACACATCTAACCCTAGATATCGCGGAACGACAGACACTGCAGCAAGAACGCGATCACTACAAAGCCATGTTGCACAGCGCCAATATCGGTATTTGGCAATGGAACCTACAAACTGGTTATTGCTATTTTGATGCGCGCAGTTTGGCCATCTTAGGCTGGTCCGAAGAGTATCCATTACCACAACCATTGCCATTGGATGATTGGCGAAAGCTGATTCATCCTGATGATAACCCGAAGGTAACGCACGAGCTTTTGGCGCATTTAAATGGACAGACAGATGAATTTAACTGCAAATTTAGAGTCTTGCATCATGATGGTCAGTGGCGATGGCTTAAAAGTACCGGTCGCATAGAACGTCGAACAGACAGTGGTGAGCCCGAAACCATGGGCGGTACCCACATCGATATTAGCGAGGAAATGCAGCAGCAACAGGACATTGTAGCGGCGCGTTCCTGGTTACAAGCCATGATTGATTCTTCAAGCGATGTGGCGCTGATTTCCACCGATCGGCTTGGCACTATCACGCTATTTAATAGCGGTGCCGAACTGATGACTGGCTACCAAGCCCGTGATGTGATTTCGCAGTTAAGCCCTGCCGATCTGATTGACCCGCTTGAGCTAGAACAGCGCGTCCAACAGCTTGGGATCAACACTAATCACCCCAATCGTTATTTTATGGCCTTGGTGGAAGGGGCAAAATCGAAACGAAGCGACACGCGGCAATGGACCTTGCTCACCGCCGCCGGTGAAGCACGTCAAGTGCGACTCAGTGTCTCGGTCATGCGCGATACACAGCAACAGGTGCTGGGGTATTTAGTGGTGGCTATTGATATTACCCAGATCGAACAGCTGAATCTTGCCCTAAAAATCAGTGAGCAGCGGCACCGTTCGATGCTTGGCAACTTGCCGGGCGTGGTGTATCGCAGTCAAGATGTACCCGCCGCGACCATCGAATTTATGAGCGAAGAGGTAGAAAAACTTACCGGTTATGCCGCCCATGCGTTTATCGCTCAGTCACCCTCACCGACCTTACTGCCAGAAAAAAAGTTGAGTTTATTGGAGCTGACACTGCCAGAAGATCGCTCCATGGCACAACAAAATGTGCATCGTATGCTGGCGCAGCAGCAGCGTTTTTGCGTCGAATATCGCATCAAACATAAAAATGGTACGGTGCGCTGGGTGCAGGAGTTGGGCCGAGCTATGACGAATGCTGATGGTTCTGTCGCTTTTATTGATGGTTTTATTTGGGATATTACCGCTCAGCGCGAAGCAATGATGGCTCTGCGCGCCAGTGAGCAAAAACTAAATTCGCTGTATCACGTGGCGCCTGTCGCTATCGCTTTAAATCGTTTAGATGATGGTGAGCTCATCCAAGGCAATCCGGCATTATTTTCGCTGTTGCAACAAGATAGCCTGCAGCCTTGGCAGCTTAGCATCGGGCTGGGCATTCCCCTGACACAGCTGCGCGACCAACTTTATGCGCAAAGCCGACTCGGTCCAGTGGAAGTCACGCTACAGCTGCACAATGGCAATCAAGTGCCTTGTATGCTCAGCAGTGTGCTTATTGAAAACGCCGAAGGACAACCGCAGATTTGGTCGTTTTTGCAAGATATCACCGAGCGAAAACGTGTCGAGCAGCTTAAAAACCAATTTGTATCGATGGTTAGCCACGAACTTCGGACACCGTTAACCTCCATTTCAGGTGCCTTAGGATTACTCTGCGGCGGAGCCATGGGGGAGATCCCACGCCAAATGCAGCCGATGTTGCACATCGCACGCGATAACAGTGCACGGTTAACCCAACTTATTAATGACTTGCTCGATATAGATAAACTGGTGGCCGGCAAAATGCAATTTGCCATGCAACATCAGGATGTGACCCAGCTTTTACAACAAAGTTTGGCGCAAAACCAGCCCTACGCCGAGCAATATCAAAGCCAATTTGTGCTTGAGGCATCGGCCCCCACATGGCTATGGCTTGATGCCATGCGCTTTCATCAAATCATGGCCAATTTGCTATCCAACGCCGCCAAATTCTCACCACCTCAGAGCCAGATTTGGGTTCGGGTAATATCGCTACCGCACGAAGTCTGTATTGAAGTGCAGGATCAAGGCCCTGGCATCCCGGCTAATTTCCGCACACATATTTTTCAAAAATTCTCACAGGCCGATACCGCCGATGCGCGCAGCAAAGGTGGCACCGGATTGGGGTTAGCCATTGTCAAAGAGCTGACCGAGCGCATGGGCGGCCATGTCGATTTTCGTGATGCAATGCCACATGGCAGTATTTTTTCTCTGCATTTCCCGCTATTTCACCGCGAATTGATGCGCGATTAACCGATGAATAATACCGCGGCGCGAACCTGAAGTGCGCCGTGTGCGACATTGTAGTTGCCGCCACCGCCATCACAAACTGGCGAACTGCGACGCCAAAAGTACCTGATTTCGCCCATTGGCTTTGGCTTGATACAAAGCCTGATCGGCTTGCTCAATCACCATGTCCACATCGACACTGCCCGCCGCCATACTAATTCCGGCACTAAAGGTGGCATAAAATGGCGTATTGCCTGTCAAATAGTGCTCGTTATCCTGCCCGAGCATGGTCGATGGCGTAGCATGGTTCACCATAAAAGGATAGCCGGCAAAGGCTTCGCGTAGCTGTTCAATCACATGGTATGCCTGTGCCAGCGGGCAATCTGGCAACACCAGCAAAAACTCCTCGCCACCATATCGACCAATAAAATCTGTTTTACGCAGTTGTTGCTGCAACAAGGCGGCCAATGATTTGATCACCTGATCGCCGCACAAGTGGCCATAGGTATCGTTGACCTTTTTAAAATGGTCGATATCAAGCATCACCACCGCGACCGGCTGTTCAGTGCGCAAGCTACGTTGTAATTCCGACGCCAAACGCTCTTTAATATGCGCGTGCTGCAATAAACCTGTGAGGGAGTCGCGCGTCATGACCTCTGCTAATTGGCGAGCACGCTGTACACGGGCAAAAATAGCCACCACTAAGGCATTGTCGGTAATAGGTTTAGTTAAAAAATCATCCCCTGCTTTAACCAATACCTCCAATTGTTTTTCGCTATCGGTCTCGGCCGATAGGTAAATAATAGGCACCCCCAACCATTCATCTTGCAGCCGAACCACTTGCGCCAACTCAGGCCCAGTGCAGCCAGGCATATTCACATCCACCAAAATCACATCCGGATGTAAGCGCTGTAGCGCGGTGAAAATATCTTGCGGCTGGGTAAGTATTTCGGCAATGAGGCCGGCATGGCGCAGTACACGCGCATAATGCTCAGCTAATAAGGCATCGTCATCGACAATGAGCACGCGAAACGCATCTCGCTGCCGCTGTGCTAATAAACGCTGTAAACGGCTTTCAAGCGCAGAGGTATTGAGCGGTTTGACAAAATAGCCAATAGCCCCAGCGCGAATGGCATGTAGATAATGCGAAAAATCATCATAACTGGTAAGCACAAATACCGGCAGCGGCCGCTCACGCAGCTCTTGCATGCGCTGTAAAAATACCAAGCCATCTTCGGTTTCGTTTGGCAGCTGAATATCGATAATGACTAAATCAGGCTCCTGTTGCTGCAACGCCAGTTCAAGCGCGTGACTTTGATGAAACCACTGAACTTGATAACCAAAGGTCGCTAAGGTTAAACAAAGATGCTGCGCTGTCGCGCTATCGTCTTCCAATAAATAAATAACGACCGCGGCCCTATCGTGTCGTTCAAAACTTGATAGAGCGTTTTTCTCGGTCAAAGGAAAATAACTTGCCTCGGCCTCGCCTCGCTGCAGATTCGCATACTGAATCTGCTGTGTATTTACCTTATGGGCATTGCCCTTATCAGCATTGTTTTTATGGGGATTGTCTTTATGAACATCGTGCCAGCGGCCGTTGCTAAGCGCGTGATGAGGGGGCCGCGGATGCTCATCAGGCGGTGAGGAAAGCGGCGTTGAAACTAACGACTCCGGTGGATGGCCATCACCGGGCGCGGCAGTCCCCACCGCAGCCAATGCGCAAAGCTGCTGAAAATACTGCCAAATGTCAGGCGACAACGCTGCGGTGCTGGCATGACTGACGCCGTGTTGAGCACCGATAGGCTCTACGACAAGATGGCGTGAAACCTGTGCAGGCGTGACATCAGCATCCTGAGATGGTGTATCAGAATGCACTCGCCCGCGATGGCCTTGCGATGGCAACTGATGCAACTGATGTTGGATCAATTGTTCGATATCGCGTGCGATGCGACCCACATCCTGCATCCCAAAGGTGCCTGCGGCACCCGCGATATTATGGAACTGATTTAAGAGCTGTCGATAGGCCTCAGCGGCATCTTCGGCATTTAGCGCTGCCTGAAGCGCCACAGCCAGCTTAGGTAATTCATGCTGTAACCGCTGCCGATAATGCTGCTGCAACACAAATAATTGCTGCGCTAAACTGTGATCTGTCATGGCAACGCCAGTCCTTTTGCATCTATAAAGACAACTTTTAACCACTGCGGTACATCATCACGGGCTCAACCTGGGCGGCTATCCATTAACGATGCGATGTCTGCGGTAGCAAACTTATAGCATAGTCTGAAAATTTCAACGCTGTCAGTGCTCACGGGACGCCAGTCGCTTTGCTGTGTGTCGCTTTGCCGTGTGCCGTCATAAAAGGTGCCGTCTTGACAGGTGCTTATCGACGGCGATGTAGCCTGCGTTATCCATCATCATTTAAAGCTGGATAACGCAGGCAAACCACAGCAAAAATACGACAAATACGACAAATACGACAACGTGCTTTATGTGTAGCACATCGGCGACAAAACACCTGCCCTCATCAGCACCGCCGTCGACTCAACCTACAAACGCACCACCAAGCCCTGTGCCAAACTACGGCGATAGGCTTGCCATGCGGGAATGGTGCCCACTAACAATGCCGCCGTGGCAACAGCAATCAGCCACCAATGACTGTGTGCATGCCAAGGTAATACGCGGATTAAGATGCCGTACTGTGCGGTTAACCAGGGTTGTAATGCAGCCAAGCTCAGCGTCAATAAAGCAAAGGCGGCAAGCATCGAGACCAAGGTAAACACCATCACTTCCAGCTGAACCAACCACGCCAACTGCCAAGGCCGTGCCCCCACCGCTCTTAAAATGGCCAATTCACGGCTACGCTCATTCATCGCCGCCAGTAAGGTTGTCGCCATTCCCAACAGCGCGGCCAGCAACACTAACGCCGTCACCACCAATAAAATATTTTCCACCATCGCCATAATTTGCCAAAGCTCCGCCAATGCGGCACCGGGCAAAATGGCACTAAGTGGCTCGGCTTTAAACTGATTGACCTGACGCTGCACGGCAAACGTCGCCACTTTACTTTTTAAACCCACCATCACCGCGGTCAGGGTTTGCGGTTGTAACGATGCCAATTGTTCTGCGGTTAGGGTGGGCACTTTACCCACAGGCGCGGCGCCTTGCTGCCAACCAACGTGAATGGCTTCAATACTCTCTAAACTCACATGCACACTTTGATCAACGGGTGTGCCGGTGGCAGCTAGAATCCCCACAATGGTGAAGGGATGCTCTTTATGCTGCGAAAAACTCACGGCCCCAACCCCATGTGACAGAATAATTTGCTGGCCGATTTCATAGCCGAGCTTTTTCGCCACAGCCGCGCCAATGACCGCCTGATACACCCCCGCAAATGCGTCGCCTTGAGCTAAACGCAATGGCTGCGACTGGCCATATCGGTAAAATTGAAAGTAATCGGTGGTGGTGCCAATCACGCGGAAGCCTTGATGAGAGTCGCCCAGCGCCAGCGGAATAGTCCATGCCACTTGCGGATGTTTTTTAAGCTGCTGATAACTCTGATACTGCATATTGTTGGTGGCATTCCCGAGTCGAAATACCGAATACAACAGCAGATTTAATTGGCCTGATCGCGCGCCAACAATAAGATCAGTCCCGGACACTGTACTGGTGAAACTGCGTTTTGCTTCCAGTCGTAAATGATCAATACCAAGTAATAACATTAAGCTGACCACCAAGGCGCAAATGGTCAGCATGGCGGTACCACGTCGATACCATAAACTTTGCCGCGCAATTTTCATTAACATAGACAATATCCCTAACTATTCATCGCTGATGGGGTGGCGGCTCGCGTCTCTGCAGCGACCTTCGCACCCAGTGCTTGCGCTTGTTGATGCTCCGATACGGCGCTTAGGCGCATAAATTGCGGATTGGGCAGCACGCCATCAGCCAAGCTCGCCATCGCTAAGGTGTGGGAGAACCAAGGCGCCAACGCAGCATCATGACTAACAAACAGCACAGTGCATTGACTGGCATCGGCCTGTTCGAGCAACAATCGCATAAAAGCATCGCGGTGCTCACTATCAAGCGCAGAGGTTGGTTCATCGGCAATCAATAACGTCGGTTTACATAAAAGTGCGCGGGCAATGGCAACCCGTTGTTGCTGCCCCACGCTGAGTGACTCCGCCGCTTGTTGCCATATAGGTGCGGCCAACCCCAGCGCCGTTAATAGCTGCTCTGCCCGCGTTTTTAATTGCGCTGACGTCATGGCACTATCAGACGTCATGGCACTATCCGGCGTCATGGCACTATCCGACGCCATGGCACTATCCGACGCCATGGTTTTACCAGACAACTTGGCCTGAAACGCCGCCGCCAACAGCACGTTGTCGAGTACCGAAAGATAAGGGATCAAATTTAACTGCTGAAACACAATACCAATATGCTGCGCGCGGATCGCATCGCGGGTTCGATCGCTGGCCGGCTGCAGTTGTGCGCCACCTAACCAAATCTCACCTGCATCGACCGCTTGAATGCCCGCCAACAAATTTAACAAGGTGGTTTTGCCACTGCCTGAGGCGCCTTTGATAAATAAATGTTGGCCGACCTCTAAACGTAGCTGCGGGATCTGCAGCGAAAACGCCGCGCTGCCTTTGTAGCGAAAAGACAGATTTTTGAGCTCAAGTGCTGGAAAATTCCGATCGTTCGTCACAGCCTACCTCGGTTCAGTGATATCATGACTAAAACACGCGTTATATCATAAGCCTGAGGTAAAGCTCCAATGCGGACTCTGTTATCAATAGCGTTATTTGTGGCTCTGGTCGCAATAGCGCCATTTAGCCATGCGGCAGCGACAACTGCCAAAGCCACCGACAACAACGTATTAACCTTGGAATGGACCGATTTACTGCCCGAGGAAGATCGGAAAAAAATGGAAGCCCTGCCAGAAATCACCCATGAAGGCGGCGAAGGTGCGGGTGCGGCCATCAATCAAAATACCCCAGTGGATAATGCCTGGGCCGAAGTCATGCAATCGGCCAATGTCCGCGCCGATTTAAATGGCAAATTGGTGAAGGTGCCAGGGTTTATCGTACCGGTTGAATATGATGCCGAGCAAAATATCACGGCATTTTTCTTAGTCCCTTACTTTGGCGCTTGTATTCATGTGCCGCCACCGCCACCGAACCAGATTATTTTTGTCACAGGTGCCAAAGGTTTAAAAGCCGATATGATTTATAACCCGTTCTGGATTGAAGGTACGCTGGTGACCGAAACCATGAGTCATGACTTGGCAAATTCGGCATATAGTATACGCGCGCGAGCCGTGAGCGAGTACGTGTACGAATAAATCCAGTCTACGCTGCCCACACGCTAACCACACTATTGTGTGTTGCTAGTGCATCTATCAAAGCCCCGTATTGGGGCTTTGTTTTATCAGCATGTGTTACCCTGTCGGGAACACCCTCACGCTGTGGTGTCGGCCACGTAACGCAGCTTGTGTTGAATCACATCGCCAGCTGATCACAAGCGCCGAAACTGCGCCGAGACTGATCGCTTCAGTGCCTGTGCCGTATAGCAGGCTAATCTTGATGAAATAGCGATGACGTCCGTCTATGGCAAAACTTATATTAATACTCGGCGATCAGCTCAGCCCTGCCCTCGCGAGCTTGCGGCAATGGCAACCCGGCGATGAAATTATCATGGCCGAAGTGGCCGCTGAGGCCACCTATGTTAAACATCACAAGCATAAAATTATCTTAATTTTTAGTGCTATGCGCCATTTCGCTGCGACATTATCCGCGCAAGGCATGAAGGTGCACTACTACAGCTATTCGCAACAACAGCCATCGTTACTGGCCGCCATCCAAGATACGCTACAGCAACATCCAAAATTCAATGCCTTGTGCTGCACAGAACCGGGCGAATATCGTTTATGGCAAGAAATGCAGCAGTGGCAACATACACTCGGGCTGCCGGTGCAACTGCTGGAGGATGACAGGTTTATCGCCAGCCACGCCATGTTCGAGCGTTGGGCTCAAGGCCGCCAGCAGTTTCGCATGGAGTATTTTTACCGCGAAATGCGCCGCTATACCGGCTTATTGATGCGGGGCGCCGAGCCCGAAGGCGGACAATGGAACTATGATGCTGACAATCGCAAAGCCTGCAGCAATGATGTCAAGATCCCACCGCCACTGCGGACGCCACCAGATGCCATCACCGCCGAGGTGCAAGCCTTAGTGGCAACTGCCTTTGCCGATCACATGGGCGATGTGGACGATTTTGCCTATGCCGTCACAGGCAAAGACGCGCGGGCGGAATTTTTAGCCTTTTGTCAGCACCAACTGCCACTGTTTGGCCACTATCAAGATGCTATGCTGGTTAATCAACCCTTTTTATTTCATAGCTTATGCTCGGCCTATCTCAATTGTGGTTTACTCGACGCACGTTGGATGTGCCAAAAAGTAGCGGCCGCTTACGAAGCCGGGACTGTTCCGCTCAACGCGGCTGAAGGGTTTATCCGGCAGATCATTGGCTGGCGTGAATATGTGCGCGGGATTTATTGGTTAAAAATGCCAGATTACAAGCAGCAAAATAGCTTGGATGCAACGCGCGATTTGCCAAGCTTTTATTGGCATGGCCAGACCAAGATGCGCTGCATGCAGCAAGCCGTCAATCACACCATTCGACATGCCTATTCGCACCATATTCAGCGTTTAATGATTACGGGTAATTTTGCCTTGATTGCTGGCCTTAGCATCGAGCAAGTCACCGACTGGTATTTGGCCGTGTATGCCGACGCTTATGAGTGGGTTGAATTACCCAACACACTCGGCATGGCACTGTTTGCTGACGGTGGTTTATTGGCGTCCAAACCTTATGCCGCCAGTGGGAATTACATCAATAAAATGAGTAATTACTGCCAGCATTGCCACTACAACGTCAAAGAAAGTACCAGCAGCAATGCTTGTCCATTTAATGCGTTGTACTGGGATTTTATCGCACGGCAACAGCCAAACTTAGGCAATAACGCGCGTATGCAATTGGCGTTTCAGCAGTGGAAACGTAAATCCCCCGCCGAGCAGCAAGCGCTCCAGCAAAAAGCACAAGCCTTGTTTATCGCGATTGAAACGCTATGACGCGCGCCCTCGTTCTATTACATGACAGTCCGCGCCTGCACGATAACGCGCTGTTGTCTGCGGGCAATAAGGCCGATTTTGCCGTGGCGCTGTGGTGGCAAGCCCCAGCGTTGCCGCCACAAACGCCGGCGGAATTGATGGCTATGCTGCCACTCAAAGCACAGCAGCCAGAGTTAAAAAGTCGCGCTCGCGCCGCCCAGTCGCATCAACTCTACCAGTCGTTCGCCGCCAGCTTAGCATCGCAGAATGTGGCACTGCTCTATGCCGAAAACGCAACCTTGGCGGAGACGTGTGTGTGGTACTGCCAGCACTTTTCGCTCGATTGCGTGATCATGGAGCAGCGTACCAGCCCCAATAGCCTACGCCTGCAAGCATCGTTGCAACACGCATTAGCGCAGCATCAAATAAAATTGCACTGTATTGAACAACATACGCTAGCATCTATGGCATGGCACCGGTCGCAAGGTCATTTGCAGCCGAAAGTGTTGGGTAGTTTTAGCCGTTTTCGCCAGCAGCCCGCCATCCAAATCGCACTTTTAGCGACAACGGATCCAGCGCAAGCTATGGTTGATGGTTTTGCCTATCCGCAGCAGACGAACCTGGCTGATGGATCTTGGTTATCACCACAGCAACTGCACAGCCAATACCCACAGTTACAGCAATGCACACAGTTACAGCAATCCGCAACACAGCTTGACACTGTGGGCGTTATGCCAGCGGCATTAGATGTAGATGTTGCATCACCCAAGCCCATGCGCTTTGAAAAGCTGATGTTGTTGTATCAAGATGAGGCCGAGCTGCTTGCCCGAGTTGATCATTACATTTGGCAGAGCGATCTGCTCCGGCATTATCAGCAGCGACGAAATGCCTTAGAAGGCAACGAACACTCCAGTGTATTATCCATAGGTTTAGCCCGCGGCACCCTGTCCGTGCGCACCCTGTGGCATGCGATTAAACAGTGGCAACAGCTCAACGGCATCTGCGATAGTAGCCAGTGGCTTTGTTACGAGCTTTTATGGCGCGAGTATTTCCATGCTTTGCTTCAGCTACACGGCGCCCACACATTCAGCGCCAGTGGGCTTGCCTTGGCAAAAGCGCAAGCGACATCGCCGCAGTTTTTACCACAGAAAACGTCACAGAAACAAACATCACATCTACAAACATCACGGCAACACGCATCGCAGCATAAAACAATTCGCCACGTCCAAGCGGTGGCGTTTTCGTCAACACAGTTGGAGCGCTTTACGGCGTGGTGCGAGGGCAATACCGGCCATCCCTTTGTCGATGCCAATATGCGGCTATTGAATCAAACCGGCTGGATGTCCAATCGGGGTCGGCAAAACGTGGCCAGTTATTTATGCTTTGATCTACAACTGGATTGGCGCTTAGGTGCTTTATGGTTTGAACAACAGCTGCTGGATTATGATGTGGCCAGCAATTGGGGCAATTGGGCGTATATCGCCGGCACCGGCGTCAGTGGACCACATCGGTTTGATGTCAGTGCACAGCAGCAGTATTACGATGCGCAAGGACTATTTGTAGCGCGTTGGACCACGGATAACGCCTCTGCGGCAGCGCCCTCGAACATCTGGCCTAAGCAGCGTCGCCCTCAGGCGTGGTAACTCATGAGCATTGCGCTGCTTTGGTTTAAACGCGATTTACGTCTTACCGATCATCAGCCGCTGTATCAAGCGGCCAAAGCACACCTCGCCGTATTACCCATTTACATTATTGAACCCGACTATTGGCAACAGCCGGACACCTCGCTGCGACATTGGCATTTTATTGCACAAGCGCTGATTGAACTCAATCAGCAGTTAACGGCATTGGGGCAGCCATTAATCGTACTGCGCGGCCCTGCCCGACAAGTGATCCAAGCGTTATGTCAGCAATATTCTGTTCAGGCCGTCTACAGCCATGAAGAAACCGGCAATGGATGGACATATCAGCGTGATATCGCGGTTGGCGCTTGGTTAACGCAGCAAGGGATCCGATGGTGGCAATACCCACAATTTGCCATCAAGCGCCGATTAGCCGATCGAGACGACTGGTTTGCCCATGCCGATCAATGGTTTAAATCCGCGTTATGGCCGACACCATCTCGCCTTACTACAGTGCAACTTGGTTATGCGGATTTTTCCAGCAGATTAGCGAGCTTGGCGCCGACACGTGAACGCGATCTGGCGCCCTGCCAACAGCCAACGATGGTGCGTGATTTACCAGAGATGTTGCAAAGCTTTTGGCAGCACCGCGTCCGGTACTATCGGCAACATATTGGTACTGCCGCCCTCGCCGCCAAACATTGCTCCCGCTTAAGTCCTTTTATCAGCTATGGTCTGGTGAGCTTAAAACAAGTGCAACAACAATGCCTACAGCTGCAGCGCCATAGCAGTGACGAACGCAGTCGACAAGGCTTGGCGGCAGTGTTTAGTCGGCTGCGCTGGCACTGCCATTTTATGCAAAAGCTTGAGGATGAACCACGCATCGAGTTTTTTAACATGCATCGTGGTTATGATGGGATGCGAGAGATGGATTTTAATCCTGCCTATTTTCGTGCATGGCAACACGGGCAAACCGGCTATCCATTGGTTGATGCCTGCATGCGTAGCTTATTGGCCACCGGTTGGTTACATTTTCGAGGTCGCGCTATGCTCACCGCCTTTGCCAGTTATCAGCTCTGGCTGCACTGGCGGCCATTGTCACTGCATTTGGCACAATGTTTTGTCGATTACGAACCGGGTATTCACTACCCACAGATGCAAATGCAAGCTGGCACCACCGGGATCAATCCACCACGTATGTACAACCCGGTGCTACAAAGTCAGCAAAAAGATCCCCATGGCCATTTTATTCGTCGTTGGTGTCCTGAATTAGCACAGCTGCCAGATGAATGGCTGCATCAGCCTTGGGCGCTACCAAAATCATTGCAACAACGCTTTGGCGTCAAATTAGATATCGATTATCCGTCACCCTTGGTCGAACATACCCACGCCAGTCGATTGGCACGGCAACGAATTCAGCAGTGGCAGCAGTCCAAAGGGAAACGGGTCAAATCAAAACGTATGCAATCGTCAGTAATTCAAGACGTCGCGCTGCGCCAAGATAGTCACGCACGACGACCAGCACAAGCTGAACTGGATTTTACCATGCCAGCCGCTGAGCTGCCGCGCCAACAAACGGAACCTTTACAGACCGACACCAATCTTGCCCGTGGCGATGTGGAAGCTCTGCTAACAATGGCACTGGCGCAACGTAAAGACGCGAGTTTGGCAACGACCCTCACCTTACTATCACCCGAACTACCACCAGAACTACCACCAGAACTATCACCCGACGAGCGCAAGGTGATCCACGCCGACCCATGGCGAGCGGAACAGTTAGCCGTGATCAAACGACACGCCAGCCGCAAACGGCCATCGCAAACTACAGCTCGCCGCCGAGTGAAAAATAATGGCCGAGATAGCGGTCGACAGCCCAAAAAAACGCTATCACCCACGATAAGCAAACAGAACAATAACCACGAACAAGATGCAACGGCTCAAACCGATTTATTTAGCCAAAACGCTCAGGAATAGCGAAAAAAGCCCATCGCCACACAGGTGAAGGCAAGACTTCGGCCAGCGGCGCTGTGAACGTGCACATGGGATAGTCAGGTGACGCTGATGAAATGTAGGCCAAGTTCAGTGACATAAAGGCCCTCGTCAAGCCAACCTAGCGCTATTCTTACTCCGGCACTTTGGGCATCAAGCGTGCAGGAATATGCCAATCAAGTAGCACCCGTGCCGGCGTATGCTCAGAGGCAGGAACAAAACTTAGCATCGTCAACGACGCTTTTTTCAATGGCATAGGCCACTCACGTATGCCACACAGCTCAGCCAATAACTGCGACAGATCCGGTTCATGACCAACCCACAAACTTAGCGAATGTGCACTGGCTTTATGTAGCAATTCCGTCGCGGTAAAACCGCCCTCAGGCGCCAGCGTTTCAACGTCATGAATGATCGGTGCTAATTCATGTTGCCGTGCCACCAGCTGCGCTGTTTGTAATGCTCGCGGATAAGGACTACTAAAAATATGTTCTGGCCAAAAGGCATGTCGGCGCAAGAACTGCCCTGCTCGTATGGCTTGTTGTCGGCCTTTCTCAATCAAGCAGCGATCGGCATCTTCAATCATCAATTCACGCGGATCGGCGGTGGCGTGGCGCATGATCAAAAACGAAAACGCCTGCGACAGCGATAAGGTTTCAATCAGCACTGGCGCTGCTGTTACATGTACTGCACCAACCGTTGCGGTCATCCCTGGCGTCACCTGCATCTTCAAGCCCCGACTCGAACTATGTATGCACTAGCTTAACGCGAAAATTATGACAAATGTGCGGCATGATCGTGACTTTTTTTAGGCATATGCACACATACAGCAAATATTGCCACAACTGTACGAAAAAACTAAAAATGACAGGTGATTCTGAGGTCGTTGCAAAACTGGCGATAAACGCATGATGGCAAGGAATTTTAGACGAAAAAAAACCTGCATTACGCAGGTTTATTTGGTGCCGGGGGAGGGACTCGAACCCTCACGCCGTGAAGCGCTAACACCTGAAGCTAGTGTGTCTACCAATTCCACCACCGCGGCATACCGAGTTGTTGTCGCGACGCTGTGGTGCCGGGGGAGGGACTCGAACCCTCACGCCGTGAAGCGCTAACACCTGAAGCTAGTGTGTCTACCAATTCCACCACCGCGGCACAGTGTCGCTGACGGGGTGCATATTATGCGGATGTCGAAATGCCGTCAACCCAAGCATAAAAAAAAATTACAGAATCACCATTTCCGCTGAAGTTTTAAGCAAAAGACGGCGTTTCTCTATGCAGCTGAGGCGGTGTCTTTATGTTTTACCGAAATCGCGACGCACCATATCTAACCAGCAAGCACAAAACATGCAACCATGCCTCGCCCATTCGCAGCGCTGTGCTTCCATTCCCTGCCCTACCCTGCCCTACGCTTCGCCGTTCGTCGAGAACATTGGCTTTGAGAGTTTCAATAAAAAAGCCAGCGCTATATCGCTGGCTTGGTCACGATGGAGGCATGAGGCAACTGCAATTTTAATATGCAGCTGCCGCAGCCTTCTTTACCTCAGTGCGGCTTATTTGGCTTTTTTTAATAAACCAATTTCTTCCAATCGCTGCATTAAGTAATCGTTGGAGTTAATAGGCTCCGGATAACGATTTGGTCGACTGTCAGAGATGCAGCTTGGTAACGTTTCAATCACATAATCCGGGTTTGGATGCATGAAAAATGGAATTGAGTAACGTGGTTGCCCAGCCGCAGCGCCCGCAGGGTTGACCACTCGGTGTGTAGTGGATGGCAATACATGATTGGTTAATCGCTGTAACATATCACCAATATTGACCACAATAGTGCCTTCAATAGTGGTGACTGGTAACCAGCTACCGTCGCGGCGCAGGATCTCTAAACCTGATTCATGCGAACCAACCAACAAGGTGATGAGGTTAATATCCTCATGCTGACCTGCGCGAATAGATTGCGTTGAGGTGTCCGCAATTGGCGGGTAATGGATCGGCCGCAAAATGGAGTTACCATAATTGACTTTATCGTCAAAATAGTTTTCATCTTGCTGCAAAAATAAGGCTAAAGCGCGCAGTACCGTAGTACCTAAATTTTCCAACTGCATAAACAAGCTATAGGTCGCTTGTTTAAATTCCGGCACCTCAGTTGGCCACACGTTTGGATACAAACAACTGTGTGGTGCCGGCCCATCCAGCTCTCGACCTACATGCCAGAACTCTTTCAGATCTGGATGATTGCTGTCTTTGGCTTTTTCAACACCAAATCCCGTGTAGCCGCGCGCACCGCCTTGACCAGGCTGGTGGTACTGCTGTTTTACGTCAGTCGGTAAGGCGAAAAATTTCTTAATCGCACTATAGGTGTTAGCTACTACTTCGTCGCTGATACCGTGACCACTAATGCCACAGAATCCAAACTCGGTGTAAGCTTTGCCAATTTCGGCAACAAAGTTATCTTTGTCGGTGGCAAACCGTCTGATGTCCAAGGTTGGGACTTGTTGTTGAGTCATAGAATCGACCTGTTATTTTCTAACTTAGAGAAAAGAAAAAGCCTGCGATTGCGGCGCTCATTAAGTTGGCTAAGGTCGCCGCAAACAGCGCTTTTACCCCGAGCTCTGCAATATCGGAGCGACGCGTTGGTGCAAGGCTGCCTAAACCACCTAGCAAAATCGCAATCGACGATAAATTGGCAAAGCCACATAACGCGAAGGTCACAATGATTTGCGTGTGTGGTGATAAATCACCTGCCTGAACATGTTTTACAAAATCCAAGTACGCGACAAACTCATTGATTACCAATTTTTGCCCGATAAAACTACCGGCCAAACGCGCTTCATCCCAGCTTACCCCTAAAATAAAGGCAAGTGGCTGGAAAACATAACCGAAGATCTGCTGCAGTGTCAGGCCTTCGAGTCCGACTAAAGTACCAAGCCAACCGACTAAACCGTTGACCAATGCAATTAAACCAACAAATGCCAACAGCATAGCACCAACGTTTAACGCCAACATTAAACCCGATGCGGCGCCTGAGGCTGCAGCATCAATAACGTTGGTACTTTTCTGCTCCGTCATATCCATATTGGTAAAATCATCGCGGGCTTGCTCGGTTTCTGGCAACAGTATTTTAGCCATTAACAAACCACCCGGTGCCGCCATAAAGCTGGCGGCAATTAGATATTTAAGTTCAATTCCCATCAAGGCATAACCCGCCAATACCGAGCCTGCAACGGAAGCTAAACCCCCGACCATCACCGCGAATAACTCAGATCGCGTCATGTTAGGGATAAAAGGTTTAACCACCAATGGCGCTTCGGTTTGACCGACAAAAATATTCGCCGCTGCACTCATCGATTCCGGCTTACTGGTGCCTAATAGTTTTTGTAACCCCCCGCCAAGCACGGTGATCACAATGCGCATAATACCGGTGTGATACAACACAGCAATCAATGAAGAAAAGAAAATAATGACGGTTAATACATGGATAGCAAACACAAAACCATATTTTTTCGCGCCGGCATCATTAAATAAAAACACTATGCCATCGTTGGCATAACTGATGACGTGGCTAACCGTATCAGACATAGTGATTAACACGTCTTTGCCTGATTGGGTATTAAGCACAAAAGCGCCAATCGCTAATTGAATCGCAAAAGCACCGCCGACCGTCCGCCAATTGATCTGGCTACGATGGCTAGAGAATGCATATGCAATTAATAAGATGGCAAAAATGCCAACTAAACTCATCATATTAAATTCCTTGGATATAGGCCGCGCTGCGGTTTATTGTTCTTATGATGCAACATCCTAGGATAGCACCAAAAGATCAAGTAGTTACAGTTTCAAAGCGAGGCCTTCTACGGGTAGCAGAGGCAATGGATGCTCTTATGGGGTTGTCTAAACTTGACGTTTTGCCGCGCGATTATAATCACAATTCTGGCAGCTGACTAGTAGCTTAATTAAGCATTGTTTTAACGATGTAACCGGTAGAATTTAACAAGAACCAAGTTGTTGTTTTTACACTCATTCGTTGTTGGTGCAAGACTAAAAAAAGAAAAACCCAGCTCGCTGGGTTCTTATAAATTGCAGTATTTATGCGTCATTTTTAGCTAACTAAGCATGAAGTAAATAAACCGAGCCAACAACATCAACCAGCATCACGTGGCTCTGAAGCACGCGTTCAAGCCAATAACGAACGGATCTTGGTTTTCAAAATATCCAACGCAATTTCATTACGGCCACCGCGAGTCACCACTAAATCCGCAAATTGCTTAGAAGGCGAAATAAACTCAAAAAAGGCTGGACGCACATAATTTTCGTACTGCTCGGTAATAGAGCTTAAGGTTCTACCCCGCTCTTCCATATCGCGTTTGATCCGACGCAGTAAACAGACATCAAGCGGTGTATCCATAAACACCGTGATATTAAATTGCTCCCGCAAGTGCGGATCGGTTAGCAATAAAATGCCTTCGACCAAAATGACTTTTGCCGGTTGAACACGAATAGTTTCTGCTTTACGCGTGTGGGTTTTGTAACAATATTGCGGCATTTCAACCGCTTGCCCGCTTTTGAGTAGACGAAGATGTTCGACCAACAATTCATGCTCGAATGCCGCCGGATGATCATAATTGGTCAGGACCCGCTGCTCAGGTGACAGGTGATCTTGGTTGCGATAATAGGCATCCTCTGCAAGCACGGAGATACGCTCTCCGCCAAATTCAGCTACCAACTCCTGGTAAACTGTTGAAGCAAATAAGCTTTTTCCAGATGCTGACGCACCTGCGATTGCAATAATTGTCGGTTGTGCCACAGTTGTTGTCTTCTATTAGAATAACCAAAGCTATTATCGCCGAAAAAATATGATTTCACAGCGAAAAATTACCATATCTGATTATTTAGCTCATAAAAAAGACGCCAGTGCATAGCACTGGCGTCTGTCTTAACATCACGCTAAGTGATTAGAAGCGGTATTTCACGCCCGCTTTGATACGCCATACTGATTGCGACGGATAGAAGTTCGCCCAGTTTTGCGCGCCACGGAACATATTAGTACTGTTGACAGCTTGGTAGCTCACTAAACCAGCGTTATCCACGTTGAAACCAAACAAGTTTTGTTGTGAGAAGGCTAAACGGTGGATCTGGCCTGAATCTTTGTTGATCAGGTTGGCCAAGTTCAGAATTGTGAAGTACACCTCACCTTCATGTTCAGGTACTAAACCAGGGATCTCTTGGATGATATTTAAATCAGCAGATGTAACCCACGGTTGGTTAAAGGCATTCTTCGGTGCATAACCACCGGCATACGACTCTAAACCAGCAGCACGAACCACGGCCATGATTTGATCATACGTCAAATCGCTGTTTGAGCCATTACCAAACTTCATGCGTGGATCTGTTGCAGACGCTGGGATATATGGTAAGTAAACGTCGTTGTTGTTCAAGTCAGTTTGGTCACCATAACCACTATCACGGTTACTGTCTAACACGAAGCTAAACGGACGACCTGATTTACGTTCGAAGAACAAGTTGAACTTGGTCTCATAACCGTTAAACAAATCAATGTTGTAGCCTAAGTTCACCACAAAACGATGCTCAATTTGGTTGGTCGAGGCACCGATTAATGGCTCGTTACGGTTAATAACAACGTTGTTACCAAAGTTAGACACTGCACGTGAACTAGTACCTGAGTTCGCTTCTTCGGTATCTTGGTTGGTGTAAGACGTGGTTAAACGTACACCTGATTCCCAAGACTTAGCCAAGCTCGCAGAGATGATACGTGACTTGACATCTTCATCTAAGTTGGTCATCACGATATCGTAGTTATCACGTAAATCGTTGTTGTAGATACTCTTATAAATGATACGGCCGTCAGATGCATTCTTAGAGAATACGCGCGATGTATCCAACCATGATGCGGTATCTTTACTTTGGATATAGGTGGTATCCAAGGTTGCAGTGATATCATCACCAATCACCGGCAAATCAAAGTTGTAGTCAATCGCTAATTGGAAACGATTGTCAGTTGGCAACTTGAAGTTCGGATCGATATAGTTGGTAAAACCACCTGCTTTTAAGCTCGCTTTGGCGGCTTCTGGGACTTTATTGAAGTCAACCAACGCTGGGTTTGTCACAATACTGTTACGAACAGACAGTGGTGTCTGAACAAACGTCATACCGTTGTTGGTGTATGAGTTGGTGACCCAAACGTTTGGCTGGCCACCGGTATAGATACCCATACCACCGCGTAAGGTGACGCTATCATCAACATACCAGCGGAAACCGATACGTGGTAACAAGACGTCTAAACCATCCATGTTTTCAGTGTTGCTAAAACCATAAGTTCTTTCAAACGCAGGGTTTTTCGCTGGCAGATCGTCAGAACCTAAACGCTCATAACGAATACCTGCGGTCACTTCCACATCGTCAAACGGGGCAAATTCATCTTCGATATATAACGCATGCGTTAAACGTGTCATATCAAACGCTGTATCGTTGATATTGTTGCTTGGCGCGTTTTTATAATCAAAACCGGCAGTACGGTTTGATGCTGGCTGCGTTGGACGCTTCGCGGCAAAATCAGCGGCAGAAGAGAATTCCCATGCACCTAAAGAAGATTCAGCGAATAAGTTGAACAGATTTAACCGTTCTACTTCATAACCAAACTTCATGGTGTGTTCTTCGAACAAATAAGTACCGTGCCAGGATAATTTCAGGTTACGGTTTTCAGCTTGGTTAGCATGACGGAATACGTCGGTACCACCGTTAATGAATACGTTGTTCGCAACAGTGACGCGGTAAGCTGCAGTTGTGGCGTTCAGTATAGGATTTACTTGAACGTCTTTATAGGCAAAGCTGAATTCAGTAGAAAACTCATCAGTCCAATCAGAGAACAAGTGACCGGCAAAGTTGCTGGTGATTGTTTCGTTGTCAAAGACACGAGACTGTAAGTTTAAGTTGTTGTCAGAGTTACTGAACTGCTGACCAACGACGTTTTTCTGGTATTGGTAAGTAAAGTCAGCACGGTGTAAGTCGTTGATGTTCCAATCCAACTTAACCAACAATTTGTCGTCTGACTCTTCAGGGTTGCCCGCTAAACCGTCAGTAATACCATAAACATCTTTTAATGTTTTTAGCATTGCATCAAGCTCAGATTGCTTAACCAATGATAAGTTAGAACCACCACCGACACCGAAATCAACCGGCGTTTCTTTTTGCCATGTTTCAGCATTCACGAAGTAGAACAGCTTATCTTCAACGATGGCGCCACCTAAAGAACCACCGAGGCTGCTTTCATCACTGATAGAAAACTTACGGCTTGATGGTAGGTAACGTGATTTTGCTTTGCCAGCCATGCTGTCATTGGTTAATTCATAGAAGAAAGAACCACTTAAATCATTTGTACCAGACTTGGTAACAGCGTTAATCGCACCACCAGAAAAACCACCCGCGCGAGCAGTAAATGGTGTGACATCTACACTGATTTGAGAAATTGCATCTAAAGAAATTGGTGAACGCGACGCTGGGTAACCGCTGTTGTTCAAACCGAAGTCATCATTCTGGCCGATACCATCAACAGAGAAGTTGTTGAATTTGCTATTCGCGCCAGCGAAGCTTAATTGGTTATCATCAGATACAACCGCTAATGGGTTGTTACGAACCAAATCTTTGATATCACGGTTGAATGATGGAGACTCTTCGATCATGGTTTGACCGTAGGTGCTGCTCGTGCCCGTCGTTTGATCCGCGATGGCAGTACCGGTTACGGCAATACGCTCAACTTCTTCAACCATTTTTAATTGGCGGTTGAACTGTAAAGTGTCACCTAAATTTAAGAATACGTCGTTTACAGTTTCATCGTTATAAGTATCTGAGTCTACGATGATCTTGTATGGACCACCAACACGCAGACCAGAAGCTACGAAGCTACCTGAGTCATTGGTGACCACGGTACGGCTCGTGCCTGATGGAACGTGCAGAATGATAATTTTAGTTCCGGCAGCAGCAGCGCCTTCCGGGTTTGAAATACGACCGCGGATTGCTGAAGACGTGTCAGCCATTGCATAGCTTGAACCTAAGGCTACAGCAACAGCCATAGCAATATGTCTGATTTTCATATCGTTTTTTCACCTGGTAGTTGTAGGTTGTGTCGAACCCTGATTAACCAAACCCGATCAAGATTTGGGAGACAAGTCTAGCGTACTAATATGACGCTTTTCTTACACAAGCCTCTAACCAGACACCATCAATAAAGTAGGGAACTTTTTTTGAGGTCGATGGTCTTAGGGCTCTGTCAAATCAGTGTAACATATCAGTTGTTGAATAGTCATTGCCTCGGTGCCTTTTCGGCCAAAAATCGGCCATTTTTACCGCATTTTCTTCGAATTTACGGATATCCAGCCATCTAAAATTAGAATTTAAGCATTTTCGTTACCTACGCGTTAAACTAGAGCGCGTTTTAACAAAGGAAAAATTATGGCGGCAAATAAAAAAAATTCCATTTTTGCGACAATGATCGCGATGTTTTTTTTGAATAATGAGGTATCGGCGATGTCTGAGCATGTTCAATCGAAGGCCCCATCAGCAGCAGTTGAGCTGACAATTGCCACATTTAATGTCAGCATGGAAGCCGAAAACTATGTGTTAGATCCCTCAACACATACGAAGTTATCGCCGCAAGTATTGCAATCGCTTTTGATGCAAGGCAATCACCCACAAATAAAAAACATTGCAGCTATTATTCAAGCCGTTCAACCAGATATTTTGTTGTTAAACGAATTTGATTACATTGCAGATCCAGAGCAAGGTATCCGACTTTTTATTCGAAACTTCCTGCAAAAATCTCAACAAGGGGGTCAGCCACTCAATTATCCTTATGTTTACATTAATACGGTAAATACGGGTCAACCCAGTGGCTTTGATTTAAACCGCGATGGAACAAAATCCAATACCGAAGATGATGCGTGGGGCTATGGCAAATATCCCGGTCAATACGCCATGGCACTTTTATCAAAATACCCATTAGACGAAAAACATATCCGAACATTTCAACATTTTAAATGGAAAGACATGCCAAATGCACGTCAACCTCGCATGCCAGATCAATCTCTATGGTATGCCGATGATGCTTGGCAGCAGATGCCGTTATCAAGTAAATCGCATTGGCATATTCCGGTAACTATTCATGGACACAGGCTTCATCTATTAGCCAGCCACCCGACTCCACCTGTATTTGATGGTATAGAAAAACGAAACTTCCACCGAAATCATGATGAGATTCGATTTTGGGTTGATTATTTAACACCAAACAATGCCGGCTATATTTATGATGACAAACAGCAAAAAGGTGGTTTTGATTCTGTTGCATCGGCCGAAAGTGCCTTTGTCGTTATGGGTGATCAGAACGCCTCCGCGGTGGAAGGCAGTGCCGATAAAGCCGCAATATCCGCATTGTTAGCACACCCGCGCGTGCAAAATCAGCCTGAACCCAGCAGCAAAGGGGGGCAACTGCATAGCCCAAATAATCCGCATGCTGCCGCTCACACCGCGGGATGGCGGATGCGCGCCGATTACGTCCTACCGTCAAAAGCGGGCATCAAAGTGCTTGATAGTGGTGTGTTTTGGCCTGCACCTACCGACGCCTTACATAGCTTGGTTGCGTCGCGCGAAGCAAGTTCTGATCATCGCTTGGTATGGATCAAAATCCGGCTAGAAACGTCAATCAATCATCTATCACAACATAATCAATGAACATTACAAAATAGCACTACCGAAACGACGATGATTGAAACTTAGTGTTCCGTACCAACAACGGTGTAAACAATGTCGTCATGGATAAACATTCCTGCGTCAATAAAAAAGCCAGCAAATGCTGGCTTTTTTATTGTAGGCAACACAGAAATGATTGCTACATTTGCAAATTATGTATCGACGACTATTTCTCGGCAAGCGGCTTACTGTAGGCCAGTTCCATATCCCATGGCAATTGGATCCAGGTGTCTTGCTCAATATCTGTTACATATTTGTCGACGAGCGGCTTGCCTTGCGGTTTGGCATATACAGTGACAAAACATGCTTGAGGAAAACGTTCACGCAATGCTTTCGCCGTCACACCGGTATCAACAAGGTCATCGACGACCAATAAACGTGGGCTATCCACCACAGTTGCATCTTTTAAAATTTTTAATTCGCGCTGTACATCATGGTCGTAGCTTGATACACAAATGCTATCGACCACGCGAATATTTAATTCGCGCGCTAAAATCGCAGCCGGAACTAAACCACCACGACTTACCGCAACAATACTATCGAATTGTCCATTCAAACACATAGATGCCAATTCTTTCGTAGCACGGTGAAACGCTTCCCAAGATACATAAAACATTTTATTGCTGGTCAATGACATGTTAGGAACCTCAGACTAAAGCCAGTGCAATTTCAACCATTTCGTTGAAACTATTTTGCCGTGCTTCAGCACTTAATGCTTCACCTGTACGGATATGATCGCTAACAGTCATGATAGATAAGGCATTAATACCATATTCAGCAGCAACACCGTATAAACCAGCCGCTTCCATTTCAACACCTAAAATGCCGTATTTTTCTAAGGTGTCAAATAATGTTTCACTTGGGTTGTAGAACAAATCAGATGTAAATACATTGCCAACTTTAACATCAATTTGTTTGGCGCGAGCCGCATTTACCGCGCGCTCTAGCAGATCAAAACTGGCCAATGCCGCAAAATCCATGCCCTGTAATCGGTTACGGTTAACATTTGAATCCGTACTGGCACCCATCGCAATGACCACGTCACGCACTTTGACCGCTAACGGTAAACCACCACATGAACCGATACGAATGATGTTTTTAACACCGTAAAATTTTACCAATTCAGTTGCATAGATAGACATGGATGGAACACCCATTCCTGATCCCATCACACTGACTTTTTTACCTTGGTAAAGACCAGTAAAACCGTACATATTACGTACGGAAGTGATCATGGTGACATCGGTCAAAAAAGTATCTGCGATATGTTTTGCCCGCAGTGGATCGCCTGGCATTAAAACAGTTTCTGCAAAAGCGCCTGCGGCAGCATTAATGTGTGGAGTACTCATAGTTCACTCTTTAATTAAAAAATGATTAATACCAAAAACGAACGCAAGGTATGTACAGCACAGCCAAAGATCCTACATGCATTGCCGCACATTCAACGACAGCGGGTATTGATCGTCACAACGCCTTTATAAGCGAAGGCTATTGCAGGGCGTTTTCTGCACATATTTGGCTCATATCCATGACCATGGCTCGGCGTCCATGGCGTTGACTGACAACATCAGTCAACGCAATTTTTCAATGAAGTTCTATAGCATAGCCAAAAATGACGTACCGGCAGCTAAAGGCGCCAAACCGAAATAATCCGCCAGCGTTTGCCCCATATCGGCAAATGATTGGCGCTCACCCAAGGCGCCAGCATTGATATTCGGGCCATACATCAATACCGGGACATATTCGCGCGTGTGCTCAGTGCCAATCCATGTTGGATCGCAACCGTGATCTGCCGTGAGTAACAGTAAAGTATCATCGGACAGTTGTGGCAGCAGGTCGGCAAGAATTCCATCAAATAATTCAAGTGCTTCACCATAGCCAACAGCGTCGCGACGATGACCAAAATTCTGATCAAAATCGACTAAGTTGGTGAAGATTAATGTTTGATCTGCAGCAGCTTTATATTCAGCCAGTGTTTTTTCCATCAGTTGCGGAATACCATTGGCCTTCACAGCTTTACTGATGCCCTGATGGGCATAGATATCAGCTATTTTACCGATGCTCACGACAGTACCGCCGGCTTGGGTTAGCTTATCCAATAATGTGGGGGCCGGCGGTAACACCGAATAGTCACGTCGGTTGCCTGTGCGCGCATAATTAGCTGGGGCATCCCCTAAAAATGGCCGAGCAATAACACGACCAATGTTGTATTCATCCAGCAGCTCACGAGCCACTTCACAAAATGCATATAAGCGATCTAAGCCAAAATGAGTTTCGTGGGCGGCGACTTGAAACACGCTATCGGCTGAGGTGTAACAGATAGGCATACCAGATTGACAATGTTCATCACCTAACCGAACCAGAATATCGGTGCCAGAAGCATGGCAATTACCTAAAATGCCAAGTACACCGGTTCGCCGGATCAATTCATCTAATAAACTCTGTGGAAAGCTTTGCGTTTTCGCGGTGAAATAACCCCAATCAAACAATACCGGCACACCAGCAATTTCCCAGTGACCACTGGGTGTATCTTTACCGCTGGATAATTCACGCGCATAGCCATAAGCACCGATCAACGGGGCATGATCAGGCACGGCCGCTAATTCAGATGATGCAGCAAAACCAGCTTTGACTAACCCTAACTTGGCCAGCGTGGGCAGCATCAATTGACGACCTTTGGCACGAGCAAACGCGCGAGCTATGCTGGCAAAGGTATTGGCGCCCGCATCACCAAATTTTTCAGCATCCGGTGCACTTCCAATGCCAAAACTATCCATCACCAAAATTATTGCTTTTGCCATCTGACTACCCTCGGCTTAACTCGTGTGAAGCGTTGTTCGATTGGTATAAATTAGTTTGTTTATCTAAAGCTACGTAAGTAAATACGAAAAATAGCAACTGCGCCGCTCTGTTATCCAACGCTGTATCATAAAAAATGCAAAAAATTCGTCACAGTTCACTTTATGTCAAGGCTGTATAACCTGCAGCGGAACATAAAAGGGCACGCAGCTTAGACCACTTTGTTCGCGAGCGCAATGGTTAGCCTGCATTCACGGCCAGCATAAAAATCATGGCGTCCCTTTTGTTGCTACACCTTGCGATACATTGCTTGCACTCGTTAGCTCCGGCACCGCAATTCATCCATGAAAACAATAGGTCGTATCAGCGAAAGTTATGGCAGAAAAAGTACAGCTGGAATTGAGGCAACTGGACGAATCCCCCCCTAAAGGACAGCATCTAAAGAGCTATGGCATGACCGCAAAAGGCATGAATCTTTAGAGACCAAGTCATTGAAACCTAATATGTTATGGGCTGGCATCGTATTGAAAAAATTTGCGCACTATGTAATCAGTACATGGTATCAGAGCGAAAATTTTAAAGCTCAAAACGCAAAAAGCCAGTCTAAGACTGGCTTTTTGCTTCACACACAAATAATCGAAACTACGATTAACATGGTGCCCAGAGGCGGAATCGAACCACCGACACGCGGATTTTCAATCCGCTGCTCTACCGACTGAGCTATCTGGGCAAAACTGTCTAAACTGGTGCCGCTTATCCGAGTCGAACGGATGACCTACTGATTACAAGTCAGTTGCTCTACCAACTGAGCTAAAGCGGCATTCGCTTAAAAATATCAAGGTGCTTGCACCTTTGCGTTAAGCCTGTTGCTAACAACACCCTTAACATGAATTATGGTGCCCAGAGGCGGAATCGAACCACCGACACGCGGATTTTCAATCCGCTGCTCTACCGACTGAGCTATCTGGGCAACGGGGTGTATTAAACGGATTTAGCGCTTTTAAGTCAATCTTTTTTTGTCACAACTGTGCCAACCGCGCATAAGTTGAACAAATCCAACTTAAATGTGCGAAAAAACAACCTATTCAAGGGAAAAACACCGCTATCGACGGAGAAAAAATTTGAGACTGTCATTAAACTCGTTACAATGAAATATCTATCCTTAGATCAACGACCTATTTATGAACAGTCCCATTACATCTTCTCAAGGTCGCATTTTTAGCCTGATGGCCTTGCTGGTATTCATCTTATCGTGTGGCCATGCGGCATGGCAGTGGCAGGCGCACCAGCACACACAACAACAGCAAGCTCAGCATTTAAACTCTCAAGTTGCAATTATTGCGGCCGCCGTTATCAACGACATCACTGCAGGTAAAACTCAGCAAGCGGATGATTGGTTGCATCAGCAAAATCTTCACAAAGGGTATAGTTTTTACGTGATGCAAGCCGATCCCGCTAGCGTTGACGGTAGTGATACCATGATTTTAAGTGTTGGCGATCCGACACTTATGAACCCGCGCTCGACCAGCAAACCTGACGGCGTCTTGGTAGCAAGCACAGAGATTGCGCCCTATCGCATGTTATTAGCGCAACCTGAACCCGCGCTTTGGCACTATTTAGCGAGCAGTTTTATTTTGCTAATCAGTGGTTTGGCAATTGCATTTGCACTAAGCCATGTATTGAATCGACTGTTGAATAAAGAGCTAGATGCCCTCACCTTTGAGGTGACCTTAGCACTTGATCGACAACAATTTCACGGCAGCATTACCCCAAGCGGCGCGCTACAGAACCTAGCTATGCGCATCAATCAATTATTCAGTACCATTGTTGACGAACGGCAGCAATTAAAAGAATCGGAACAGGCGATTTCCCAGCTGCGTTATGAAGTTGATACCAGGATCCGTGAGCGTACTGATGCGTTACAAACCGCGAAACAAGCCGCTGAGCGTGCCAACGAAGCCAAATCCACGTTTTTAGCCACCATGAGTCATGAAATTCGGACACCGATGAATGGCATTATTGGCACCATCGATTTATTACGAAAAACTGATCTCACCACAGCACAATTTCGCATGACGGATACCATTCGCGAATCGTCATTCTCTTTGTTACGAATTTTGGACGATATTTTAGATTTCTCAAAAATTGAAGCTGGTAAGCTTGAGCTTGAGATGTTGCCTTTATCGATCAATGACATTGTTGAAGCTGTTGGACGGATTTTGGTATCGATGGCGCTGCAACGACAGATTGATCTTAAGCTGTACGTCGATCCTAGAATTCCTGATGGTTTACTTGGCGATCCTGTTCGGTTACGCCAGATTTTGTACAACTTAGCGGGCAATGCCATCAAATTCACCGAAACCACCCCCCACAAAACAGGGCTTGTGCAGCTTCGGGCCGAGCTTATGCAAGAGAATATGGAGTTTTGCCATATCAGAATTACCGTAAGTGATAATGGCAAAGGCATGACAGAACGGCAAAGTCATCATGTCTTCCAGCCTTTTAACCAAGGTGAAGGTTCTATTACTCGCAAGTACGGCGGGACCGGTTTAGGCTTGTCCATTTGTCAGCGCCTCACCGCATTGATGTATGGTGAAATCGATGTGCAAAGTACCGTGGGCGTGGGCACTGAGTTTTTTGTCACGCTACCGATGCGGCGTACCGATGAAATCCATAAACAACCCGATGATTTACTAGCCAGCACCAGTATTGCGCTCGTTAGCAGTGACGAAATTAATAGCCAAACGCTGACCAGTTACCTAAGCTACGCTGGTGCAGATATCCAGCATTGGTCGCAACTGCCGAGCGCAGAACAATTGCAGCCGCTTAAACCGCAACAAAAACGCTTATGGCTACTCGATGCGACTTATGAGCAGCTCAGCGCAGAGCACATTAATACGCTACTGCAACATGCAGATACGGCCCAAGATAAAATGGTGGTGTTAACCAATTTACCAGAATTGCCAACGCCAGAAGATCCGCGCATTTATTTCCTACATGCCAGCCCTATTTGTCGCAGTCAAATTTACGATGCTCTGCAGGTGTCGGCAGGTCGAAAAATTCCACAAGGTAAAGATCATGACAAAATCATCGTCGCGGCAGCGCCTACGGTTTCATCTGCGCGTGATCAAGGGCAATTGATTTTATTGGCCGAAGATAACCTGATGAATCAACGCGTGATTATGGAGCAGCTCGATGCGCTGGGTTATGCCGTAGAAGTCGCCGATGATGGCGCCATTGCGCTTGAGATGTGGCGCAAATACCGTTACCCACTATTGCTTACCGATCTGCATATGCCAAACCTCAGTGGTTATGATTTAGCGGCCGCCATTCGCAAAGAATCACTACAGTATGATGATGAAAGTTCGCGCTATACCCGTATTATTGCCGTAACCGCCAATGCGCTCAAAGGTGAAGAACAAAAGTGTTTAAGCGTTGGCATGGATGGTTATATAACCAAACCCATCGAACTGGCCGTGCTCGACCAAGTGTTACAACGTTGGTTACCTCGCCCCATCACTGACACAAGCGGTGGCAATGCAACCAATGCTGATCGCTTAACGCAGAATTCGCCAATATGCTTTACCACTATCGCTAATTTTTTGGGGAACAACCCTCGTAAACACGAAGAGTTTTTAAACTATTTTGTTCGACATGGGGCCGAGTTATTGCAGCAGTTAAATGATGCGATCGACCAACAAAACTGGTCGCAGCTGCAGTCCGTGTCACATCAATTAAAATCTGTGGCCAAAAGCGTGGGCGCTTTAGCCTTATCCGAGGTCGCGCAGCGCTTAGAGTTCGCCAGCGAACGCGCAGAGTCATCGCAAGATTTTATTGATGAACTCACCCCCTTACGAGCACAACTGCAACAGCATTACCAAGCGGTCGTTGATTATATTCAGCGCCGCTATTGAGGCGTCGCTCGCGTAGACGGCATCTGGTACCTGCCGCTGTTGTTTGGCAGAAGATCTGAATGCCCTGCGCTCCCAAAAGCAAAAAGCCGTCGAATGACGGCTTTTTTATGCATGCAAATACCAAACTTAGCTTTTTGCCGACGTATCCAAGGGGCTAAAGCTTTTCACCAAATCATCCAGCGCTTTCATTTGTTGTAAATAACTTTCCAGCGCAGCGAGAGGCAAGGCACAAGGACCATCACATAATGCTTGATTTGGATCTGGATGCGCCTCGATAAATAAGCCCGCTAAGCCTAGCGCCATGCCCGAACGCGCCAGCTGCGCCGCTTGTGCACGACGCCCGTCAGCAGAATCAGCACGGCCACCAGGACGCTGTAAGGCATGGGTGGCATCGAAGATAACCGGTGCAAACTGCTTCATGTCATCCATGCCAAGCATATCAACCACTAAGTTGTTATAGCCAAAACATGAACCACGCTCACAGAGGATCACTTTATCATTACCAGCTTCGTGGAACTTGGTCAGGATATGACGCATTTCATGCGGCGCCAAGAACTGTGGTTTTTTCACATTAATGACGGCACCCGTTTGCGCCATCGCGACGACCAAGTCCGTTTGACGGGCTAAAAATGCTGGCAACTGAATGACATCCACCACTTCCGCAACAGGTGCGGCTTGGTATGGCTCATGCACATCTGTGATCAAGGGTACATTAAAGGTTTGCTTTATTTCTTCAAAAATTCGCAGTCCCTTCTCCATGCCTGGGCCACGATACGAGTGAACCGAGGAACGATTGGCTTTATCAAAGGATGCTTTAAATACGTAAGGAATATTTAACTTGGCGCAGACAGTCACATAATGCTCGGCAATACGCATCGCTAAATCGCGTGATTCCAACACGTTCATGCCGCCAAACAACACAAACGGCTTATCGTTTGCCACGTTAAGTTGACCAATAGATACATTATGCTGGGCCATCAGGCCTCCTTTATTCATTTATTAATAAACCGTACCCATGCGCAGGCTTTAAAAGGCACTTATCGCACAAATACAAAAAATACCAACACAAAAACTGCGCTTACATCGTCACAGTGCTCATCGTTAACGTAAAAACATCAACACCCAATCAATGCACAGCAGGCCGCTCTTTGGCGGCATGATTGAGCTGCTCTTGCAAATGCAAGGTCACAGGATCATCTGGCCGTTGTGTCAAATAGAATGCAAAATCGGCTCTCGCCTGCTCTATGGCACCCAATTGCTGCAAAATAACCCCGCGATCGCGACGTAAAGCAAAATCCTGTGGCATTAATTGCAACTGAGCTTCGACCAACAGCAAGGCATCACTGAACTGTCGCAATAGCAAGGCAAGCGTTTTTTGTTGCTGCAAACAAGCATGTAACCAAGATTTGCCCTGCAATCGACCAATATCTAAACGTTCCACCAACCCAAGTTCACGTTCACGGATCCAGCGTAGTGGCTCTGTCGACCAAGGCCAAAAACTCAGTACCGCCTGATCATCTGGCTGGTTTTGCGGTTGGACCAAAAGTCGCAGCTGCTGCTGATGCCGAATGCACTCCACCTTTAACCCAACCGACTCCAATAATGCCGCCAACAAAAACGCCAGCACTAACGGATCGCCTTGCCGATATACCAATAAAGCATGCAAGGATGCAGGATTTATGGGATACGCAGCGCCTGGTGCGACATCCGCATAAATAGCTTCTGGCACTGAATTATCTAGAGGTTCCAACAACCATTCACGGCGCAACATCGTCATTAACTGTCGACAATATGCTTCCAACTTCCCATCGGGGGCTGGCATCGCCGCCTGCCATTGTTGCAGCTGCGCAGCTGCCGCGGTTTGTAACGATGGGGGAATCATAGCTTTTTCGGCGGCAAGCAACTGCGCAAGCCAATCGGCAACCGACAGGGGAAACTTCATGCGCGACAACCTAACAAAATTAACCTAATAAAAATGGCGTTTTAGTCATGACCATACGAAGCGCCAACATCAACCAGCCCAAGGCGCCTGCAAAGGCGAACACCCGTAACATGGTCGTACGCGCTCTAAACGCGTAAACGCCTAATAAGATGTAAGCGACGACCGCAATAATTTTTTCCGCCAACCACAATTGTTGCAGTGGATTGATTTGTAACATCCAGACCAAGGCGGCCGCGGATAATAACAGGAAGGTATCAATCACATGGGGTAATACTTTCACCAACTTGCGCTGTAACAGCGCCGAACCTTTGATGGATAAAGCAAAACGTATAACAAAAAATGACACACTAAGCAGCACCAACAGCAGGTGCAGATGTTTTACAGCCATATACATGGTGACAATTTCCAAAAGTTACGCGACATCCATTGTTGCAAGTTATTTGTCCGGGTATTTTTGCAGTATCAGCTCTATTTTGTCGACCCGAGAACGCAATATTTCCACCAGTTTTGGGTCAAATTGTTTACCCGATTGTTTAATGACGTAATCCAGCACCTGTTCTGCAGGCCAGGCGTCCTTGTAGCAACGCGCATGCCGCAACGCATCATAGACATCCGCCAAGGCAACAATGCGACCATAAATATGAATTTGCTCCCCCATTTTACCATCAGGGTAACCACTGCCATCCCAGCGCTCATGATGATCGCGCGCAATAATAGCACCCGCCTTTATGGTGGCGCGTTTGGAATCTTTCAAGATGTTATAACCAATATTGGCATGCTGTTTCATGATTTCCCATTCATCCGGCTGCAGGCTATCGGGTTTATTCAAAATGGCATCCGGAATACCAATTTTGCCAACATCATGCAGCGGCGAGGCAAACATGAGTCGCTCCGCGTCATCATCCGCTAAGCCATAAGCCTTGGCGAGATCGTAACAGATAAAAGCGACGCGCTTCACATGATTACCGGTCTCGGTCGAACGTTGCTCCACGGCTTCGCTTAAGCGATACACAATCTCACGTTGGGTATCTTCAATTTCATGTTGCAACTGTACATTTTCATAAGCAATTTGCACATTTTGCGAGAATAGTTCGATCAGTCGCTTTTGCGTTTCATTGACTAAAGTTGGCAAGCCCGAGACATAAAGCAAAGAACCGTGGGTAAATTTACTGGTACAGTAGGCGACTAAATAATTTTCGCGATAAACAATGCTACGCGACTGGAGCGCTTGCTGGAACGCGTCCAACAACGCCGGATCCAATACCTCCTGTACCGATTTCCCTTCTTTGTGTTCAAATTCACCTAAACCGGCAAACACCACCAGTTGTTCAGGATCGGTGTTGTCGCTGACATTGCCCGCCACCAGGGACGATGTCACCAGCAAGGCATCATCGTTACAGCCTAAAATCGAGGTTAATTGCTGCAGCACACCATCAATAAACTGCTCCATGGAATGCGAGGCGAACAAATCCGCCGAGGCGGTGATGATTTTTTCCAAACCGCGGCGTGAGTTATCAATGGCCAGAATATCGCGATACGAACGTAAACTTGACATCACCACGGTAAATAATTTTTGCGCAGTCAGCTCTGTCTTCGATTTGTAGTCGTTGATATCGTAGTTGACGATCACTTGTCGTTCGGGCGCTTGACCGGGCTGGCCGGTACGCAAAATGATACGCAGATAATGATTGTGCAGGACTTCTCGGATGTAACGCGCGACTAATAAACCAGCATCATCCGTTTCCATGACCACATCAAGCAGAATAATAGCGGCATCCGGGTGTTGCTCTACCAGCAGCTTGGCATCTTGGCCGGAAAACGCACTGAAGAACTCTAAGTTTTTACCTTGAAATACAAAATCACTTAACGCGAGTTTCGTCACTGCATGCACTTCAGGTTCATCATCAACAATTAAAATCTTCCAACTGCCATTATGGGCTGGTGCGAGCTCTTCCGTCTCGTCTGCAAATAAAAAGTCATTCGCCACAGCGCTTCCCCTGCTAAACCAAGCTAAGTCTCTGATCAATAGGAATAGTTATATGCTGACTTTCGCAAGTGGTCAAAAGCTATTATCAATTTTGGCAAAATAGACAGCCTGCGGTGACCACCGGCCATGAAAGTGTGCTAACGGCAGGCCTGGGAAGATGCAAGGATGTTGCAGCGGCGAATAAGCTTCAGGCTGCGGGGTAACAGATACACATGGAATGCACCAGAGGTGTACCAGCAACGTTTGGTCGTTTATCCGACGAAGCAGCCGCCACTGATCCGCCACTGACCGCCATAATCACGCCGTGACTCGACCTGACGAAACCCGGCATCACGCAATAACTGCTGAACGGCATCCGCTTGTTGATAACCATGCTCTAGCCACAGCCAGCCTTGCGGCGTTAAAAACTGCGGAGCATGCTGGCAAATATGACGTAAATCAGCCAGTCCCTGCTCTTTAGCCACCAGCGCCGACAAGGGTTCGGCTTGCACATCACCTTGCTGTAAATGGGGGTCATTTGCATCGATATAAGGCGGATTGCTGACAATTAAATCAAAACGCGAACCTGATGGCAGTGCAGTGAACCAATCACTGACGGCAAACTGACAATTATGCAGCTGATGCTGACGAGCATTATGCTGGGCCAAGCGCACGGCTGCCGCAGAAAAATCCAAACCTTGCAGTTGCCAATCTGGCTGGTGATACGCCAGCGCAATCGCGATCGCGCCAGTACCAGTTCCTAAATCAAGCACATGTGCATTCGCCGGCAACGGCAAACCTAAGCAGTGTTCAACCAAAACTTCGGTATCAGGTCTTGGGATCAAGGTGGCAGGGCTGACCTTCAACTCCAACTGATAAAACCACCAGCGCTCGGTGATATACGCCAAGGGCTCCCCCTGACAGCGCCGCGCAAGGGCACTGTCTAAGCGCTGTTGTTCAATAGCAGTTAGCGTTTTATCGGCATAGACGATGATATCGCTCAGACTGCAGTCAAGCACATCGGCCATCAGCCGACGCGCTTCAAACCGCAGGTCTGTCACCTGCGGATCTTTAGCTTGCAGCGCTGTTAACGCCTGCATCGCCTGCTGCAGCCACGCCTGGCGCTGCATTAGCGATTTTCGTCCGCCAAGGCCGCCAAGAGGTCAGCTTGGTGTTCGTTACGCAGCGGTTCCAGCACTTGATCTAAATCGCCTTCCATCACATCCAATAATCGATAGATGGTTAAGTTGATCCGATGATCAGTTAAGCGACCTTGAGGGAAGTTGTAGGTACGGATCCGCTCTGAACGATCACCCGACCCCACCAGCGAGCGACGCGTTGACTCTTCCACCAAACGCCGTTTTTCATCTTCAGCCGCTTGGATCCGCGATTGCAGCACGCTCATGGCGCGGGCGCGGTTTTTATGTTGCGAACGCTCGTCCTGACACTCCACCACAATCCCCGTTGGGATGTGGGTGATACGGATCGCGGAATCGGTACGGTTAACGTGCTGACCACCGGCACCGGAGGCGCGGTAGGTATCGACCCGTAAATCTGCTGGATTGATTTCAATGGCTTCGCTTTCTGGAACTTCTGGCATAATCGCGATGGTACAGGCGGATGTATGCACGCGGCCTTGCGATTCAGTTTCAGGGACACGCTGCACGCGATGACCGCCAGATTCAAATTTCAGCATGCCATAAGCCCCCTCGCCCTGCACGCTGGCAATGACTTCTTTATAACCGCCATGCTCACCATCGTTACAGCTGACAATTTCCACTTTAAAACGTTGCCGTTCGCAGTAACGGCTGTACATACGGAACAAATCACCGGCAAAAATCGCCGCTTCATCCCCACCTGCACCGGCGCGGATCTCCAAAAAGCAGTTGTTTTTGTCGTTGGGATCTTTGGGCAACAATAGAATTTGCAGCGTTTTATCTAGCGCTTCAATCCGTTCTTTCGCGGCTTTGAATTCCTCTTGCGCCATCTCACGCATATCAGGATCGCTGTCTTTCATCATCTCTTCCGCACTTAGCACATCTTGCTGAGCTTGACGATATTGATTAAAGGTGGCGCTAATTTCTTCTAATTGACTGTATTCTTTTGATAATTCGCGAAAACGACTTTGGTCCGAAATCACAGAAGCGTCACTTAACAGTGCTTGCACTTCTTCATAGCGTTCCACCAGACCTTCGAGTTTACGATAGACCGAATCTTTCATGAGTGTATCTGTACCTGATTAGAGATCTAACAATGTGTTGATCAGGGTTTGCGATTCTAGCGGCTCATGCTGCACCAGTTGCCGCAGCGCTTTGGTCGGTGCATGCATTAAACGGTTACTGAGTTTAGTGGCTAATTCTTGGATTACTTTTTCGCTATCCTGGCCACTTGCTAATTGTTTTAGGGCGCGCTCTACTAGTTCGAGTTTGACGTGCTCCACTCGTTCACGGTAATCACGCACCCAATCGATATGATGCTGTAACGCCAGCCACTGGCCAAATTGCGCTACGCCATCGGCAATAATCAACTCGGCTTGCGCTGCAGCCTGCTGACGCGATTGCATGTTTTGCGCCACTATGGTTTGCAAATCATCAACCGTATATAAAAACGCATCATCAAGCTCGGCCACTTGCGCTTCGATATCACGCGGCACGGCTAAATCCACCAATAACATGGGGCGATGCCGACGTTTTTTTAGCGCTTGCTCCACCATACCTTTGCCGACCAACGGCAAAGTGCTGGCGGTGGAACTGATCACAATGTCAGCCTGCACCAGCGCTTGTGGTACTTCCGCTAAGCTGATCACACTGGCCTGCCACTGCTGTGCCACAGCTTGCGCTCGCTCATACGAGCGATTAGCGACCGTTAAGTGATTAGCACCTTGTTCAATCAAATGCTTACCCACCAACTCGATGGTTTCACCAGCGCCAATCAATAGCACTTTACTGTCGGTTAATTTCCCGAAAATTTGTTTCGCCAAGGCCACGGCCGCAAAAGCCACAGATACCGCACTGGCGCCTATGTCGGTGTCGGTGCGAACTTGTTTGGCCACGGCAAAGGTTTTTTGGAACAACCGTTCAAACAAGGGTGCGATAGCACCAACTTGTTTGGCTTGATTAAATGCTTGTTTTACTTGGCCTAAAATTTGGGGCTCACCCAGCACCAACGAATCCAAACCGGACGCTACGCGCATTAAATGCGTTGCGGCCGCGTCGTGCTGATGCAAATATAAATGCGGGCGAATATCCGACAGGCTCAATTTATGAAACTGCGCCAGCCACTGGATCACCTGTTCTGCTTGCTCCGAAGAACCACTGAAGTACAATTCAGTCCGGTTACAGGTTGAAACAATAACGGCATCATCGACCCGAGCTAATGCCCGCACCGCACGCAGCGCTTCCGCCATTTGTTCCGGCGCAAACGCAACTTGTTCGCGCAGTGCGACCGGAGCCGTTTTGTGATTGATCCCTAACGCAAAAATAGTCATTCACCTCAACGCCCCCAGCAAATGCGGGATAAAGGTCGCCATAAAAGGCAAATTGTACGAAAATACGCACCCTAATGAAAGCCTGAAACGCAGGCTTGACGATAAACCATGTCCAAACCAAGGATATTTACGTGAAACTAGCCCATTTATTGTGCGCCGTATTACTCTCCAGCGCACTTGCCGGTTGTCAATTGCTACCATCACCGCCGGCCGAATTGCCATTGCCAGCCCAGCAGCGCCAAACGCAATTAGCACAATTGCAGCAATTTACCATTCAATCCAGCCTAGGCGTCACTAGTCCAGACCAAAGCGTAAAGGGCAGCCTGCAATGGCAGCAACAAGGCGAATTTTATCAAGCCCAGATGAATACGTTTATCGGTATAAATGTGTTTAGCATCAAAACCGACGCAACGGGGGCACAAGTCCAAGTTGATGGCCAACTGCATCAGGCCGATTCCGCCACCGTCTTGCTGGATTATTTATCCGGTTGGAGTTTACCTATTGCCGAAATGCCACTGTGGTTAAAAGGGATGGCGAGCCCCAGCAGCCAAGATCTACATTTTGATTCGCTCGGTCGCTTGACCTCCTTTACCATGGTTGATAGTCAGCACCAAACCTGGCAAGTGCAATACTTAGCGTTTTTTCCCGATAGGCTCGCCTTGCCGAAAAAAATTACCTTATCGTCCAACCGCGTAGAACTTAAATTGGTGATCCGTTCATGGAGTTATTGATTCTGCCCGCCGTGGCCAAACTGAACCTGTTCTTACATATTACTGGTCGTCGTGCTGATGGTTACCACAACCTACAAACGCTGTTTCAACTGCTTGATGTTGGCGATGAGCTACAGTTTCGTCCACGTCTCGATGGCCGTATTGTGCTAGCGTGCAATCAACAGGTGCTCGTCAATGATGACAACCTCGTGCTGCGCGCCGCACGTTTGCTACAAAAAATGGCCCCAGCCAATGCCGGCGTCGATATTTATCTCGATAAACAGTTGCCCATGGGCGGCGGGTTAGGCGGTGGATCATCCGATGCCGCCACCACCTTAGTGGCACTCAATAGACTGTGGGATCTCAAACTAAGCACAGCGACACTGTGTGAATTGGGCCTTACGCTGGGCGCTGATGTCCCTGTGTTTGTCAACGGTTACACGGCGTTTGCCGAAGGTGTGGGTGAAAAATTACAAGCGATTGAATTACCTGAGCGTTGGTACTTGGTGGTTACGCCCAACTGCCATGTCAGCACCGCGGAGGTGTTTAAACACCCAGATTTAATCCGCAATAGCCCCATCATTGCGGCACAAGATGTACTAAACTGCCAATGGCGAAATGACTGCCAGCCACTGGTTGAACGTCTCTACCCCGCGGTTGCAATAACCTTACGCTGGTTGGTAGAATACGCGCCGTCTCAAATGACGGGCACTGGCGCCAGTGTTTTTGCACCATTTCCGGATGAACGTAGTGCTCGTCGAGCCCTCGCCGACTTACCTGCTGATTGCAGTGGATTTGTCGCCCGCGGGGTCAACCAGTCACCGCTATTGACTGCATTGACACAAGCCGTCTAACAACCAAGCTGCGTTTGCTTGCGATTTGCAAGCTATCAAGCACAGCCAATTTGAAACCGGACTCACAACTGCCCGAGGATCCTGACCGTGCCCGACATGAAGATTTTTGCTGGTAATGCTGTACCAGAACTCGCTAAAAAAATTGCCAGCCGTTTATATATCAAGCTCGGCGATGCCGACGTCGGTCGTTTTAGCGATGGCGAAGTGAGTGTTCAAATCAATGAAAACGTCCGTGGATCGGACGTTTTTATTATCCAGTCAACCTGCGCCCCGACCAACGATAACTTAATTGAACTGGTGGTCATGGTTGACGCTTTACGTCGCGCCTCTGCCGGCCGGATCACTGCGGTAATCCCATACTTCGGTTATGCCCGCCAAGACCGTCGTGTTCGCTCAGCTCGCGTTCCTATTACGGCGAAAGTCATCGCTGACTTCTTATCCAGTGTCGGTGTTGACCGTGTGTTAACGGTTGACCTGCACGCAGAGCAAATCCAAGGCTTCTTTGACGTCCCCGTCGATAACGTTTTCGCCTCACCAGTACTGCTGGATGATATGCGTAAGCGTGAATTCGTGGCGCCAGTGGTGGTATCGCCAGATATTGGCGGTGTGGTACGTGCGCGCGCTGTGGCCAAACTGCTCAATGATGCGGACTTAGCCATCATTGACAAACGTCGGCCAAAAGCCAACGTCGCACAAGTGATGCACATCATTGGTGATGTTCGCGACCGTGACTGTATCATCGTGGACGACATGATTGATACTGGCGGCACTTTATGTAAAGCCGCAGAAGCCCTCAAAGAACAAGGTGCACGGCGCGTATTTGCCTATGCAACTCACCCGGTATTTTCTGGCAATGCACCTGAGAATATCCGCAATTCAGTCATTGATGAGCTGATCATCACTGACACTATTCCTCTGACGCCAGAAATGAAGGCCGTGAGCAAAGTGAAACAATTAACATTGAGCGAAATGTTGGCTGAATGTATCCGCCGTATTTCGAACGAAGAATCTATTTCGTCGATGTTTGATTAATTCACCCAGCAGACGTGCGTTTGCCCTGCGCATGATGCGCAGGGTCATGTGCAGGTCTGCATAAAATGCAAACACCCTCCTTCCCCATGTTGCGCCGCCCCCCTGTTTTTTGGTGAGTTGCGACATCCATCGATAGTTTACACTGCCATGTTGCACCGCCATATTGCACGGCCATATTGCGCTTATTCTCAGCAGGTTTGTTATGCCTTGGTTGGTGGAGATGACGTTTTCATGCGGTTTGCGTATTGCTTGCTAACCCATTTACCTCTCAGGCTCAGTGTTTAAAAGTAGCAGCCACCATCGAACTGGCTATTTTTTGTTGGCAGCATCAGAGCACGATGCTATTATGGCGCGCTTTTTTCCTGCCGCGAGGTAGCAAAAGCAACAGTTCCGTTTTTCTGGTCGCGGAAAACGGATACATTTCATTTTTGGAGAACAACATGTCTGAAGCTATTTTTGTATTAAATGCCGAAGTTCGTAACGACTTGGGGAAAGGTGCGAGCCGCCGCCTGCGTCACGCGGACAAAGTTCCTGCCATTATCTATGGTGGTGACAAAGCGCCAGTATCTATCACACTGGACCACAACAAACTGATCCAAGCACAAGCGCACGAAGCTTTCTACACCCACATCCTGACCATCAATCTGGCCGGCGAAGAAGTAAAAGCTATCGTTAAAGCAATGCAACGTCACCCGTTCAAGCCAAAAGTTACACACGTTGACTTCCAACGCGTTGAAGCTGGCCATGAACTGCACACTATCGTTCCTCTGCACTTCATCAACGAAGCTGCTGCAGCGAAGAAAGGTGGCATCGTTGCTCACCACATCAACGAAATCGCCATCAACGTTCTGCCAGAAAACCTGCCAGAATTTATCGAAGTTGATTTAGCGAACGTTGACGTTGGTCAAACACTGCACTTATCAGACCTGAATGTTCCAGCTGGCGTCACTATCGCTGAACTGGCTAAAGGTGCAGGTCATGACCAAGCGGTTGTTTCTGTAAACAAACCAGCTGGCAAAGCCGACGCTGAGTAAGCATGACAGAAGCGATTACGCTGATCGTGGGCTTGGGTAATCCAGGCCCCGAATATACCCAGACCCGGCATAATGCCGGGCAGTGGTTTGTTGAACAAATGGCGCGTCGTCATAACGCCACCCTCAAAGCTGAACCGCGTTTTTTTGGTCTCACCGGTAAATTTTTACTCCAAGGTCGCGAAATAAAACTGCTTATCCCCACTACTTTTATGAATTTAAGTGGCAAATCGGTTTTGGCCATGGCGCAATTCTATAAAATTGAACCGCAGCAGATCTTAGTGGCGCATGACGAAATGGCGCTGCTGCCAGGCACAGCCAAATTAAAACTCGGTGGCGGCCATGCCGGTCACAACGGTTTAAAAGACATCGCCAACAAATTTGGCAACAACCCCAATTTTTATCGCTTACGCTTAGGCATTGGCCACCCAGGCCACAAAGATCAGGTGACCGGATTTGTGCTGGGGAAGGCGCCAAGCAGTGAGCAACGTTTGATCGATGATGCACTGGATGAAAGCTTACGCTGTGTCGAATTATGGCAAGCACAAGATCTGGTAAAAGCACAACATCGATTGCACAGTTTTAACGCCGCAACCGCGTCAGGCTAACTGCGGCCCGCCCCAATACGGGGTACGCCTTTGACCGATGCCGGCAGCTCCGGCGCAACAACCAATAGGAAGAACCAAATGGGTTTTAAATGTGGCATCGTTGGTTTACCAAACGTTGGTAAATCTACATTATTCAACGCGTTAACCAAAGCAGGTATTGAAGCTGCCAATTTCCCGTTCTGTACCATTGAGCCGAACACGGGCGTGGTGCCGGTGCCGGATCCGCGGTTAACCAAATTGGCTGAAATCGTCAATCCACAACGTATTTTACCCACCACTATGGAATTCGTAGATATTGCAGGTTTGGTAAAAGGCGCATCAAAAGGTGAAGGTTTAGGCAATAAATTCTTAGCCAATATCCGCGAAACGGATGCTATTGGTCATGTGGTTCGCTGTTTTGATGATGAAAACGTGATCCACGTCGCTGGCAAAGTCGATCCTGCCGAAGATATCGATACCATCAACATGGAATTGGTCTTGGCCGATATGGACAGCTGCGATCGCGCCATTTTACGCGTTAGCAAAAAAGCCAAAGGTGGCGACAAAGATGCGAAAGCGGAAATGGAAGTGCTGGAACGGGTCAAAGCGCACTTAGAGCAAGGCTTAACTTTGCGTCAATTGGACTTATCACCAGAGCAAAAAGCCCTGATCGCCTACATGAACTTCCTGACCATCAAACCAACCATGTATATTGCCAACGTGTTGGAAGATGGTTTTGAAAACAATCCACATTTGGATGTGGTCAATGCCATCGCCGCCAAAGAAGGCGCTATTGTGGTACCGGTGTGTGCGGCTATCGAGTCTGAAATTTCAGAATTGGAAGATGACGAAAAAGCGGAATTCCTCGAATCCATGGGCCTGAGCGAACCAGGTCTGAACCGTGTGATCCGTGGCGGCTATTCGTTATTAAACTTACATACCTATTTCACCGCTGGCGTGAAAGAAGTGCGTGCATGGACCATACCAGTTGGCGCCACAGCACCGCAAGCGGCCGGCGTGATCCATACCGACTTTGAACGTGGTTTCATCCGTGCGCAAGTGGTGTCTTATGACGATTTTGTTGCTTGCAACGGTGAAGCGGGTGCGAAAGAAGCCGGTAAACTGCGGGTTGAAGGTAAAGGCTACGTCTGTAAAGACGGCGATGTGATGCACTTCTTGTTTAACGTCTAATCGTTGCTGCTGACGCTATACGCAGGTCTTTCATACCGCAACTTAGTCTCGACGTAGCCACAGCAATGCCCAAATAAAAAAGCAGTCGTTTGCAGACTGCTTTTTTTATACCCAACAATTGCATCATCACCGTCAACGCACTCATCGCCACTGCAAGTAAGAGTTGCGCGACAGCAATGGATGGCTCGCGTTTATCAAAACGCTGTAGGCGACTTTCTTTCGCAAGATCGCTTCAGCCTACACGCGCTTGTTGCCACAACCCGCTCTTGTCGCCGTAACACTGCGATAACGCGACTATAGTAATCCGCCACTACAGCGATGCACGACTACAGCGATGCTCGATAATTATCTTGCATGGTGTAACGCGTGGCATACCAGGCAAACACCGCAGAAGCCAGCAACGCAAACCCGGCGAAAAAGAACATTAAAAATGCCGTCTGCGACAACCCTGTACTGGCCACATGTGATAGCACGCTGTCACTTCGAATACTGTTATTCGCCAACAACACCCATAAGTTACCCACGGTGACGGACAACTGCCAGAAACTGGTGATCGTGCCTTTCATCGCGGCTGGCGCTTGGCTATAGGCAAATTCAAGCCCCGTTGCCGAGACCAACACCTCACCAAAGGTTAACAGCGCGTAAGGCAGCACCTGCCACACAATCGACATCACCTCGCCCCCATCCATCGCCAACTGGATGGAGCCTATGGCAATCCACGCCAATCCCGCAAACGCAATACCAGCCCCCATGCGACGCAGTGGCGTCACTGACACGCCCGCTCTTTCCAAAAGCGGATACAGCACCATATGATTAAACGGGATCAGCAGCATCACCAACAGTGGATTTAACGCTTGCATCATGGCCGGTTCAAACCACTCCGGTTTGCTCATGTCATTGGCTTGTAAAATCCAAGTCGAGGCTTTTTGATCAAACAGCGACCAAAATGGTGTCACCAACGCGAATAAAATCAAGATTCGCAGTACCACCCGGACCCCATCCACTGCCGCGGCAGGATGTACCGCTTTCGCCCGCTCCAGCTGCAACGCTGCGCCAGCGCCGCCAAAGCCCATCACCAAGACCAACGCCAAACAAAAGGCGGCGACAAAGCCTAAACTGGCCATCTGGCTTAAACTGAATATCGCTAAGGCGCCGCCAATGACGGCAATATATAAGCCGTAGTTGGGCGATGACGGCGATGAGGTTAATAACGCCGTTTTGACCACATTTAAAAAACTGTGCGGGTTTTTAGGTTCGGGGGCGACATGCACATAACGATGCCGACCTAACCAAAAGAAGAACACCGCCAATGCCATTAAAACGCCAGGAATACCAAATGCCCAACCGGCACCTAAATACTTTAATGTCAGCGGCATCAAGAGCGAGGCAAAAAATGAACCGAAATTGATGGTGAAATAAAAGATATCAAAGGCTTTTTGCGCCAACTGTTTATTACTTTGATCAAATTGATCGCCCATAAAGGCTGAGACCAAGGGTTTTATACCACCAGAGCCCAAGGCAATTAAAAATAATCCGGTATAAAAACCTTCTTTACTATGCTCAAACACGGCTAAGAACAGATGACCAAGCACATAAATCAGACTTAAGTACAAAATGGTGTGGTATTTACCAAAAAAGCGGTCAGCCAACCAACCACCCAATAATGGGAAAAAGTACACACCAATGACAAAGGAGTGAAACACATCTTTGGCTTCACCCGCTCGCAAATGTTCAGGGACTGATAACAACAACGCCGTCATTAAAAACGGCGTCAGAATATTGCGCATGCCGTAAAAGCTAAATCGCTCACAGGCCTCATTGGCAATAATATAGGGAATTTGGCGCGGCCAACGCGCCGTTTGTACATGTTTCATCGGTTTTATCCTTAGTTTTGGCCATTTTTCGTCACCGACCGGCGAAATGGCGTCGCTGGCATGCTATAGCAATTAACTACAAAAACCCATATCGAACTCGGCCACTGCACAGCAAAACAGCATAATTTGCTTGCGTTTTCAACAGGCTGAATAATATTTCAGCGAACGCATCAAAAATACAAAAAACCTTAGAAAAAACGGTTGACGCCTAGGGGTCGCATCTGGATAATACGCGGCACTTGCTTAGGACAACTAAGACAGCAAAATAGTGGCTACATAGCTCAGCTGGTTAGAGCACAGCACTCATAATGCTGGGGTCGCAGGTTCGATTCCCGCTGTAGCCACCACTTAATGCTTGTCAAATGCCGTAAGTTGTCTAGGTTTGCGGAAGTGGCGAAATTGGTAGACGCACTGGATTTAGGTTCCAGCGCCGCGAGGCGTAAGAGTTCGAGTCTCTTCTTCCGCACCATTGCAAGTAAGATTTCTGCAGTTTGCTGCAGGGGTGTAGCCAAGCGGTAAGGCAGCGGGTTTTGATCCCGCCATTCTGGGGTTCGAATCCCTGCACCCCTGCCATTTAATTTAGTGGCAGTATGGTCATCACATCGTACACATTGCGCCACCGAGTTACTGCAGGGGTGTAGCCAAGCGGTAAGGCAGCGGGTTTTGATCCCGCCATTCTGGGGTTCGAATCCCTGCACCCCTGCCATCATTTGAAACCCAGCTTCTGCTGGGTTTTTTCTTTTTATTGGTTCACCAACCAAACCTCTACGGCCTCACACCTTGTGGTAAGCCCGCTTTATAAAATATGACAGCTATAAAATATTAAGCGGCCTATTGAGCACTGTGATAAAACATGAAGTCATTACACTCAGCCCGAATTCATTACGCTAAGCCCAAAGTCATTACGCTAGGCCCGCAGCATATTTACCAACCCATACTTTTAATGGCCCTGCCTTGCTGGCAAGTTGTAACCCCAGTTGACGGATGGTGCGGATCGGGCTGAGTGAGGTGCCAAACACATGGTAAAAAGCATCCATCGCCGTCATCATGGTGCTATTGGCAGCGCGTCGCTCGCCTTCATAGCGCGCTAATAATGCCGGATCCGCCAAGTCCTGCTGGGCTTGCCACTGCGCTTTGAGCAGTGCTGCTAACACTTGCGCGTCGGCAAAACCTAAATTCACCCCCTGCCCCGCCAATGGATTTATCGTATGCGCGGCATCACCAACTAATACCACGCGATGGGCATAATACTGGTTGGCATGGCTGCGCGTCAGCGGAAAATACGCGGCCTGCAACACGGAAAACTCGCCCAGTTGCGGCGGAAAATGTTGCTGAATTTCATGCTGTAACTGCATGGGTGCAAGTTTTGCCAACTGCGCAACCCGCGCATGTTGGTCATACCAAACCAGCGAGGCATGCTGATCGGGAAGTGGTAAATACGCGCGTGGCCCCTGCTCGGTAAATTGCTGCCAGGTCATCGGCAAACTTGGGGACTTTGTTTTGACATTGATCAGCAAACAAGCTTGCTGATACTGCCAGCCCGTTTGACCGATACCCGCCAGTTGCCGCAGGCTAGATAAAGCCCCATCGGCGGCAATCACGATCTGTGCACTCAGCATCTGGCCATCGCTGAGCACCAAGCTAGCGCGGTCGGTGTTTTGCTCTAACGACACCACATGCACCGGGCAAAATCGCTGTACAGTATCAGGCAACTGCTGCCAAAGCGCGGCTTGGATTTCGTTATTCTCTATCATGTACCCTAGGTGCGACACACCCAACTCGTCGGCGGTAAAATCAAGTGGCGATGATGAGCCTTCAAAACAACGTAAGGTGTGATAAGGAAAAATCCGTGCAGGATTCAGTGCTGACACAGCACCCAGCGCTTCTAGCCATGCCTCACTGCGACGATTGATCGCACTGATCCTTAGATCAAAGGGTTCATGGCTAGCACGAGGCGCTGGCAGAGCTTGCCGTTCAAGTAACGCAACCTGCATACCCGCCTGCCCCAACGCCACCGCCAAGGACGCGCCGACCATACCGCCACCTACAATAGCTACATCAAACAAAGCCAACCCTCCGCTATCACCATCGTGCACATTCTACCTGACTTTAACTGCGAGACTCTGTGCTGGATCAGATTTTAATAACGATCAACACATAAAAAATGAAAACTGAACAAAAAAATCAGCGTTGACGGTCTCTAGGTGGGATGAGCGACCGCGAGCTTGATGATATTGCCATCAGCAACGCTGATACCACAAATCGCATGAGCCAATCCCATCGCCCGTTATGAACATCGATTGCCCAATAGAAGGACTACCACAGTGTTGTTTTCAAAAAATACGCGCTACACCACTGGCAAAGACATCGCAGCGCCAATACGCTCGCCGCTTGCCTTGGTTACCATCGCCGCCGCATTGAGTTTTGTACCCGCCAGCATCGCTCAGCCGCCATCGGCCACACCGACGACTGCCACGGCCATGACCGCCACGCCAGGGACCGCAACATCGACGACGGCCAGGTTAGCGTCATCTACATTGCCTGCGATCGCCGAGCAAGTCCATCAAGTACAGCCGTTGTTAAATGGCATGACAGTGCCGGCCATCAGTTTGCAAGACGAAGCCGGCAACATGATTGAATTAGGGAAACAATTACGAAAAGCCCCTAGTATCGTCGTTTTTTTCCGTGGTGGCTGGTGCCCTTACTGCAATGCTCAGTTGGCGGGACTACAAACCATCAGCGCCGAACTCAGTGCCATGGGCTATCAAATCATTGCCATTAGCCCTGAGACCTTAGCCATGCGCCAAGCAAGCATGGCGAAAAACGCTCATTCGGCGACCAGCTCCGCGCAGCGCTCGGCAGACGCGCAACCGAAAACGTACCTCTTGTATGGAGATGTCAACTTTGCCGCCATGCGCGGCTTTGGCATTGCCTATTACCAAGATGATAAAACCACGGCACTTTATAAAAATAGCTATGGCATTACCCTTAGCTACGATAGCAATGGTAAAGCCGTGTTACCGGCACCGGCGGTGTTTATCCTTAACCAAAACGCCGAAGTGCAATTTAGCTATGTCCATATCAATTATAAAACGCGATTACAGCCACAGTTGCTCACGCTGGCCGCTCGCTTAGCGCTACCGAGTAAATCCTAACCGCGTCACTCTTTGCCAAAAACCTCGTCGGCAAATCACGGCAGCGGCTCATGTGCATAGCACTTCAGCCCTGCGGTGATGCCTATCAGGCGATTGCAGGGCAAAACCAGCGGACAACAGCACCTGAAGCGTCGTACGCTGGCACATCATCAAAACAATGCGCATATATAGCTCATCTTTATGCAAAAATAACACATATAAATTCCATGATTTTGCATGCACTAATGTGATGATCAGAAACAGGAAAAAACCGTTGACGACCGCTGGAAAATGCGGCATTTTGCGCGCCCTAATCGTCCGTTTTGCCACGCTTTGCATCGGCATTATTTTGCCCTTCGCTTAGTTTATGGCTAAAGTAATGTCTCGTTTTTCCCCTTTGCTTTGGAGAATTTAGCATGCGTAACGTCACCGTTGCCGCCACCCAAATGATCGGTGGTTGGAATGTCGAAGAAAATATTGCCCGTGGCGACAAACTGGTGCGTGAAGCCGCCAGCCAAGGTGCGCAAATCATTTTGTTACAAGAACTTTTTGAGCGTAATTACTTCTGCCAAAAGCAAAAAGAACACTATTTAGATTTTGCCACCAGCGTTGAAGATAACGCCGCCATCAAGCACTTTAGCAAAGTCGCCAAAGAGCTTAAGGTGGTATTACCGATCAGCTTTTATGAAAAAGCCGGGAACTGCTTCTATAACAGCGTCGCCGTTATTGATGCCGATGGTGCTTACCTTGGCACCTATCGCAAGAGTCATATCCCTGATGGCCCAGGCTATAGCGAAAAGTTTTATTTCACGCCAGGTGATACCGGTTTTAAAGTATGGGATACCGCCTACGCCAAAATTGGTATTGGCATTTGCTGGGATCAATGGTTCCCAGAGTGTGCCCGCAGCATGGCATTAATGGGCGCGGAACTGCTGTTCTACCCAACCGCGATCGGTAGCGAACCGCATGATTCGAATGTGAATTCACGTGACCATTGGCAACGTACACAGCAAGGCCATGCCGCTGCGAACTTAGTGCCATTAATTGCATCAAACCGTATCGGTCGTGAAACGGAAGATGATTTTGCCATTACCTTCTACGGCAGTTCATTTATCGCCAACGAGTATGGCGCCAAAGTGAAAGAAGCGGATGAAGTCAGCGAAACGGTATTAGTGCATACCTTTGATTTAGACCAAGTGGCCAACAATCGTCGTGGCTGGGGTGTGTACCGCGATCGTCGTATTGACCTATATGGTGCATTATTAACCAAAGATGGCAAAACTACGCCAACCACAGGAAATAACTAAGGTGTCGGCCGATTCAGTGGCGCATCGCGCCAGCCGAACCTTAACCAGCACACCGCGGGCAGATGGTTTCTATATGCCCGCCGAGTGGGCACCGCATCAGCAAACTTGGATGGTGTGGCCAGAACGTACCGACAACTGGCGTTTAGGTGCTAAACCCGCGCAACAGGCTTTTTGTGCAGTGATCCATGCGATCGCCCGCTTTGAACCTGTGACGGTGATGGTGTCGGCACGGCAGTTTGCCAACGCGCAGGCTCAGCTTGACGCCGAGCCAAGCCGGTTTCCGATCCGGGTCGTTGAAGTGAGCAATAACGATGCCTGGTGTCGAGATACCGGGCCGACCTTTGTCACCAATGGCAGCGAAGTCCGCGGTATTGATTGGACGTTCAATGCTTGGGGTGGGCTGGATGGCGGTCTGTATTTCCCATGGGATCACGACGATCAAGTAGCGCAAAAAGTGTTAAACATTGAAGGTTTAGCACGCTATCGTACCGAAGGCTTTGTGCTAGAAGGCGGCGCTATTCATACCGATGGTGAAGGCACGCTGTTAACCACGGCAGAGTGTTTGCTGAATAAAAACCGCAATCCTCACTTGGACAAAGCTCAGATCGAACAGATGTTGGCGGACTATTTAGCCATCGATAAAGTCATCTGGTTGGAAGATGGCATTTATAACGATGAGACCGATGGTCACGTTGACAATATGTGCTGCTTTGTCAAACCCGGTGAAGTACTGCTGGCGTGGACCGATGATGAATCAGATCCGCAATATGCCCGCTCTCGTGCGGCGTTAACGGTATTGGAAAACAGCACCGATGCCAAAGGTCGTCCTTTTGTGATCCACAAGCTGCCTGTGCCAGGGCCATTATTTGCGCAAGCGCAAGAATACGCCACCGTCGACCTAACCGGCGCCGCCGTGCCACGCGAAGCGCAAGCCCGATTAGCCGGCTCTTACATCAATTTTTATTTGTGTAATGGTGGTTTAATCCTGCCCACCTTCGACGATCCGATGGACGCTGTAGCACAGTCCATCTTGGCGAAGGTTTTCCCAGCGCATGAAATCGTCACAGTGCCTGGGCGTGAAATCCTGCTCGGTGGTGGTAATATCCACTGCATTACGCAGCAACAACCGCGTTAATCCACATCCTCAGCGCCACCTTCGGGTGGCGTTGTTTTTTAGCTTCCATCTAATCCCCCTCGCCTTGCGTTGATTCGACCTAGCCTTTTAACAACTGCCAGCTACAGTTAGCTCATGACTGAATAATGCTAGATTTCATGCTATGCGCGATTACATGACATCGCTGGACAATTTATTGCAACAAAATTTCCGCTTAGCCGTGTTTACCCTATTAACGGCAATGTTGCTGGTTTGCCTGACCTTATTCGTATTTTATCGTTTGTACACACAAAATTACGTTATGGCTGCCGTGGATATCGGCATCTTGGTGATGGTGGTGAGTGTGATGGTGTATGCATGGCGCACCAAAAATATGCAATTTGTCGGCTATTTTAGTGCGGTCACCAATACGTCACTGTCGATTGCCTTGACCATCCACTTGGGCGTAGTTGGCTTGTTTTGGTTGTTTCCGGCTATTGTGGCCAATTTTTTTATCATCAATATCCGCGGCGCCTGGATTTTAGCGTTCGCCGCCTCGGCGATTGTCTTGCTGTTTACCAATGTGCTGCATGATACCACCGAGAAACTGGCCTTTTTTACTGGCTTTATTTTACTCGCCAGCTACGCCGCCGGCTTCTCGTTTTACAACCAACGCCAACGCACGGTATTACAAAAGCAATTGGACGAAATCCGCGCCAATTCACAGCTGCAAAATGCCTTATTCGAAATATCTGAAATTGCGCACAGTAACTACGACATCAACAGTATTTTGTTTGATATTCACCGCATCGTAAATAACTTGGTGTATGCCGAGAATTTTTATATCGCGCTCTATAACAGCAGCCAAGATACCGTCAGTTTTATCTATTTTGTTGATAGCGTTGATAAAGAACTGGCAGCTGAGCTGCGACGCCCACGCCCTTTGTCACAGTTCTATCAGGGCCTTACGTGGTATGTGATCACCAAAGGACTATCGCTGCGCGGTACCTTGGCGGACATCGCAGCGCAATTGCCGGGGCCTTTGGATGATCGTGGCAGTAAATGCGCGCATTGGTTGGGGATGCCGATGCTGGCACAAGGGAAAGTAGTCGGAGCTATCGTGGTACAAAGCTACGATAGCGCTATTACCTTTAGTGAACGCGACCAAACGGTGCTGGGCTTTGTCGCCGACCAAATTGTGACGGCTTATGATCGAAAACGTTCACGGGAAGAGTTAGAAAGTAGAGTACGTGAGCGCACGCAAAAACTTGATCAGCTGATCCGAGAGCAACAAGCTGTCTTTGATAACATCCCAGTGGGTTTATTGATTGCCACCGACGGCGCCATTTGGCGGGTCAATAGCCGGTTTAACCATATTGTCGGCGATAGTGCTAGTGTCCATGCAGGTCAGGCTGTTGATGGGTTATTGTCGAATCTGAAATTTACCAGTGAGCATCTGGCCGGCAATCCGGATCTGCAGGCCATCGTTGAAGGTGGTGAATTTGAATTTGAACGAAGCGACGGTGAACGGATTTGGGCGCGCATCGCACTATCAGCCATTGACATGGCTGGCCACCATGATTCCTACATCATAGTGGCGGAAGATATGACCACGCAAAAGTACCTCGAACAACAAGTCAAACAAGGCTTGGCGGATGCATTGCAGGCTAAAGAGCATGCCGAGTTTGCCAGCCGCGCCAAGGGTGATTTTTTGGCTATGATGAGTCATGAAATCAGAACACCACTGGCTGGTGTGATTGGTATGCAGCAAATCGCCCTGCGTGATAAAGCCCTACGTGACACCACCCGTCGTCAAATCGAAAAAGCACAAAGCAACGCCCAGTCATTGCTCACCATCATTAATGATGTCTTGGATCTGTCGAAAATCGAAGCGCGAAAATTGGAATTAGAGGCAACGGATTTTTGTTTGCCTGAATTGCTGCAAGAAGCGGTCGATATGCTACAAGAAATGGCACAGGCGAAAAACCTACATTTGCGCTTACAACAAGATCCAACGCTTGCCAGCGATGTGGTGGGCGATCCGACGCGCCTGCGGCAAGTACTGGTGAATTTACTCAGTAATGCCATCAAATTTACCGAACAGGGCCATGTTGAGCTGTTGGTGCAATTACATTCCACGCAAGAGCAGCAACAAACCATTAAATTTAGTGTCATCGATACTGGTATTGGTATTGCCAGTCATGCCCTTGAATCTTTATTTGAAAGTTTTGTGCAAGCCGATGTATCCACCACGCGCCGCTTTGGCGGCACCGGGCTTGGGCTGTCCATTTCACAGCACTTGGTGCAATTAATGGGCGGCAAAATCCACGTCAGCAGTGAAGAAGGTAACGGCAGTTGTTTTTGGTTTACATTACGAATGCCCTTAGGATCCGCTCGCCCTCACCCACCAGAGCAACCGTTGAGTCCACACAGTCATCGCTTAAAAATTTTGTGTGCCGAGGATTTCCCAACCAATCAAATCATTATTCAGACATTGCTCGAGGATATGGGACACAAAGTGGTGATGGTTGAAAATGGTGAACAAGCGCTGGATGCCTTAACACACCGCACATTCGATCTCGTGCTGATGGATGGCCGTATGCCATTGATGGATGGGTATACCGCCAGCCAACTGATCCGCCAAGGCGGTACCGAACAGTGGCCAGTGCTGCAGCCTACGATTCAAATTATCGCCCTCACCGCCAACGTAACGGCAGAGGATCGGCAGCGCTGTTTAGATTGTGGGATGAATGCATTTTTAAGTAAACCGATTGATGAACGGCAACTGCATTTAACTCTGCAGCAGAGCATAACGCAGCTGTTGCAGCAAGGTCAGACGCTTGAACCCTTGATCCATAGCAGTATTGATAGTTTGGATGCGCTGTTTAATATTCAAACGACAGTTTCTCCACCCATCGAGGTCGCGACAACAGCCGCACCGCCAAGTGCCAAACCAAGCTTATCGGAGCGACTGCGCAGTGCTTATTGTGAAGATTTACCCAAGCGCTTGCAGGAGCTGCAGCAAGCACTAGACTCAGAAAATCTGTCGCAATTAGCGCATCTATTCCATGGCATTAAAGGAAGCGCAGGATTTTTGGAGCCTGATGGACAGTTGTATCATCTTGCGGCCACCCTCGAGCAAGCCGCCGATGCTGGCAATTGGTTGCTTATATCACAAGAGCAGCAGCATATCCTGCGGTTGATGCAGCAAATTGGCCACGCGCCTACTGAGTGACGTGATGAGGAGCTTGATAAATGAGTGTTTTGATTGTCGATGATGATAAAGTTTCTCGCATGGCGCTGACGGATGTACTACAAAATTTATGTCCACTGCCCATGATTGAAGCCGAAGATGGTGAAACCGCATGGCAGTTGCTGGAGGGTGGTTTAACCCCTGTGGTGTGCTTTTGCGATGTGCAGATGCCAAAAGTAAATGGCCTAGAGCTCCTGCATCGCATCCGCGCGCATCAAGCCTTAGCTCAATTACCCTTTGTGATGGTGACCTCTGCGGCCGATATCGTGACAGTGAAACACGCCAAAGTATTGGGAATTTGTCATTACATCGTCAAACCCTTTAACGCCGCCGATATCAGCCAAACCATCAATGCCCGTGTCGCCCATCTATGGCAAGAAGCCATGGATGATCCTGCGAGTACACGTCAGCGGCTTGGGATCAATGCCGATCGGTTGTTAATCTATGCCGATGCCCTGCACCGACAATTACAAGGTTTACTGCAAGAATTACCGATGCTGCATCAAAACAGTGTCATGTTGTCGCGCTTAGAAACTCTCAATACCGCGTGTTTAACCCTAGGGCTTTGGCATGGCGCCAAAATCATTCGCCGCATGCAGCAAGAATGTTTGTTGCATCTTGACCGTGATCGTATCGAGCGGCAATTACGTGAGATTGATGCTCTAGCCCTGCTGCAGGTGAAAGATATAAAAACTGTTTAATTTTCAGCATTCTAGTGCCTATTTTGTTGTTTTATGCCTCGCATTGGTTTGACCAGCTGCAGAGATGACACTTTTTTTACGGTTTTATTTGTTTTACACTGCGTGTTTGCGTTGGCACTACGTTAGCTCGCCAGCTTGATACCACATATAAAATCCTGCATTAGGTTGTGAAAGAGGATCCCCACATGGCGATTGCAAGCGCATGTCATATTCTTGTGAAAACCGCGGAACACGCGGAAAGCTTAAAGCAGCAATTGGCCAAAGGTGCCAATTTTTCTGAACTTGCGAAAAAGCATTCACTTTGCCCATCGGGTAAAAAAGGCGGCGATCTGGGTGAGTTTCGGCCTGGGCAAATGGTACGCGCATTTGATGAGGTGGTGTTTAAAAAAGCCGTCCTGCAAGTTCACGGTCCCGTCAAAACCCAGTTTGGTTATCATCTGATCAAAACATTGTATCGCAGTTAACTCGAGCTTTTTATGCACATTCGCTTATGTCAGTATGAAGACGATGCCGCGGCTATTTTAGCGATTTTTAATCACGCCATTCTAAATACCACCGCACTTTATGAATACCAGCCGCGGACGATGGCAACGATGCAGCAGTGGTTTGCCAATAAAGCCGCCGCCGGGTTTCCGGTATTTGGGCTCTTTGTGGACACACAGTTAGTGGCGTTTGGCAGCTACGGTACTTTCCGAGCCTTTCCGGCCTTTAAATACTCGGTTGAGCATTCGGTGTATGTGGCCCCAGAGCATCAAGGCAAGGGTTATGGTAAAGCCATGTTGCAACAGCTGATCGACAGTGCTATCGCACAAGGTTATCACGTGCTGATTGGCGGTATTGATGCCGATAATACCGGCAGCATCGCGCTCCATAAAAAACTGGGGTTTGTCCACAGCGGTACAATTACGCAAGCCGGCTTTAAATTTGGGCGCTGGTTGGATTTAGCATTTTACCAATTAACGCTGGCAACACCGCAACATCCGATTGACGGTTAAATTCGCCAACTACCAGCAAACATACCAGCCAAGACACCGCCCCAAATACCAAAATACAGGCCTAGCTCGCCACTAGGATCTAGGCCGTTTTTTACCCAGTAACTCAGCGCGCAAACGGGCTTTCTCTTGTGATAAACGCCGATTCGCTGATGCCGTCTTGCGCGGTGTTTTATCCTCCTCCGCGGCCTTGTGGGTGCCTTTGCTGGAGTGGTTAAACCGTGGATCGTGCTCATACCCAGGCAACACCTGTTGCGGAATGACTTGTTTAATCAATCGCTCGATCGACGCCAGCATAGGCAGATCATCCGGGGTCACCAGACTGATCGCCAAACCAAAGCGCCCCGCACGGCCGGTTCTACCAATACGATGCACATAATCTTCCGCTTGATGTGGCATATCGTAATTCACCACTATGGGTAGATCTTCAATATCTAAACCACGCGCCGCTACATCGGTGGCCACTAAAATGCGGATCTGGCCGTCTTTGAATTCCTGCAATACTTTGCTGCGATGGCCCTGACTTTTATCTCCATGAATGGCTTGTGCATCCAAACCATCCAACGCAAGCTGTTTACAAAGCCGATCCGCGCCTTGTTTTGTCCGACTAAAAATCAGCACTTGCTGCCAGTTTTGCTGGCCAATCAGATGCGACAACATTTCACGTTTGCGCTGTGAGTCCACGCGATAGGCCAGCTGACTGACCTGTGTCGACGCCGCATTACTCGTTGCGACTTCAATTAAAATGGGGGTCTGCAACAATGAGTCGGCCAATGCTTTGATATCTTTGGAGAAGGTGGCCGAAAAGAATAACGTTTGTCGCTTTGGTGGCAAGGTCGCCATAATACGCCGAATGTCGTGGATAAATCCCATATCCAACATCCGGTCCGCCTCATCCAACACCAAGATTTCCAAATGAAACAAACTGATACTTTTTTGATGCAGATGATCAAGCAGTCGCCCTGGAGTGGCGATGAGGATATCAATCCCCTCAGCAGCTTGTGCTAATTGCGGATTGATCGAGACACCGCCATAAAACACCGCGCTGCGCAGCGGCAAGTGTCGGCCATAGGCCGCCACATTATCTGCCACTTGTTGTGCCAGCTCGCGAGTTGGCGTCAGAATTAAGCAGCGAACCTGCCCCGCGGTCAGCACTTTGGGTCGCGCAATAAACTGCTGTAAAATCGGTAAGGTAAAGGCTGCTGTTTTACCAGTACCGGTTTGAGCGCCGCCTAAAACGTCACGGCCTGCAAGAATTTCGGGAATCGTTTTTTCTTGAATGGGGGTAGGACTTTGATAGCCCTGCTCGGCAATCGCCGTTAAGATAGCGTTATCTAACGCCAAATCTGCAAATTGCATAAAACCTCTGTACTGCAGCAATACAATCGCAGCGATGATGCGCTTGTCGCCGAAAAAAACTGCCAGAGTATAGCAGAACTGAACGGAACAAAACATGTCAGTGCCGACAACCGCATCCTCACAACCGCCTTGGTTTATCTATATGATTCGACTAGGCAATGGCCATCTCTATACGGGGATCACCTTAGATCCTGCCCGACGTTTGTTGCAACATCAGGGCCTCAAAGCGGGGGGCGCCAAAGCGCTGCGTGGTAAAGCGCCATTGCAGTTGGTATGGCAGCACGCCGTTCCAAGCAAAGTCATCGCATGCCAACTCGAATACCGACTGAAACAATGGCCAAAGCGCGACAAAGAGGCGCTGCTTAGCGATACCAGTGGAGATATGTGGGCGCAATTGCTACAACACATCGCTTTTGGCAAAGACATGAACGCCCAGCGCAAGGACGATGTTTATGTTTAATTTTTTACTGATTTTGGCGTATTTGGCGATTGGTTACGCCCTTAAAAAACAACCGCAGTGCCCACGAGAAACCCCGCAGGTGTTGAATTTTTTGGTGCTTTATGTCGCCCTACCCGCGGTCGTCTTACAAAAAATTCCACAGCTTGAACTTTCCAGCCGACTGTTGATCCCCGCATTAGTGCCCTGGGTGCTGCTGCTTTGTACCGTGCTCTTGGTATTATGTCTTGCCCGTTATCGGCGCTGGGGCATGGAATTAACCGCCGCTATGCTCATCGTACTGCCGCTGGGTAACACCTCATTTTTAGGTTTTCCTATGATTCAGGCGTTTTGGGGAGAGCAGTGGTTACCTTATGCCATGATTTATGACCAAGCCGGCTCCTTCGTCGCTCTTGCGACCTATTCCACCATACTGGCAGCCGTTTATCGCGCCAAATTAGACCAAATTCAAGGTTCAACTCTCGCAAACAAACTCGCGACGACGCCCTCCTCTCGCCTAGGAAACGGAGTCAGTGCAAGGCACATTGTGGCAAAAATTATAAGTTTTCCGCCATTTATTGCCTTGATCGTTGCCGTTGTTTTGAGTCCTTGGGGTTATCCTGTGCTGGTAAAAAATCTAATTGATAGCTTAGCGGTGCTGCTGGTCCCACTCATTATGATCGCGGTCGGTTTTAATCTCGACTTTTCACAGACATTGCAACATCGTGGCGCCTTAGTGCTCGCGCTGGGTTACAAACTCCTCCTCATGCCCTTGATAGCATTGCTGCTGTGCTTGGGATTGAACTTGCCACTGAGCGATAAAGCCGTACAAGTCAGCATCATTGAAGCCGCCATGCCGCCGATGATATCTGCCGGCGCTATTGCAATAAGCGCCGGATTAGCCCCTCGTTTTGTCACGGCCTTGATTGGAATTGGTTTACTTTGCAGTTTTATCAGTTTACCGCTTTGGTTTTGGGGGTTGGGGCTGTTACGTGGTTACTGACATGATGAGATCCTAAGCAACAGCCACGACGCTAGGTTTTACACATAAAATATTGGTCGTTTGGTCGTAGACGTTAGGTGTTGGTTGGAAGTTAAATAGTGGAAATAAAAAAACGCGAATTCATCTGAATAATTCGCGCTTTTATGGCCGTGTTAGCGTCTACGCGGTTATTCGCGTGCCAACTGCAATAACTTAGGCAGGAACTCTTTATCGCGTTGAGCTAAAGCGATTTGCTCATCCAGTACATCATGCAGAATTTGATCGGTCGTTAGCGGATTCGCTAATACCACACGAAATACGATGGTATCTTGCCGCTGGTATTTAACCGGATGCAACCGAGTACGCGATACGAAGGAGATCCCCTCTTCACGCTGGCGTTTTTGAATAAACTTGGTCAAGCCATTTAATAACTCATTGAACTTCACTAACCGCTCCGGCGTAGCGGTTGCCATCGCACGCTGTACCTCAGAAGGTACATAGCGATAGGTCAACAAGCAAAGCTCGGGCGCGGTGATCAATTCAAATTCCGCATTAAGCTCAATCAGACCCGCAAAATAGCGCGCTTTTTCTAGGCTCCGATTAATTAGAATTTCATAGCCTTGTCGACCAATCACTTGCAAACAACCGTGCACCAACAGCGCCATACCCGGCCGCGAGCCCTCAAGGGTCTGACTGCCTAAATCTTTTGAGCCTTTACGTAAAATATATTCCGCATGATGTTCTATGGCATGTGCTGCGGTTGGGTTTTTAAACACCACCATACCGGCACCCATCGGCACATACATCTGCTTATGCGCATCGATAGTGACCGAATCCGCCAGCTCAATACCACTGAGCAAATAACGATATTTTTCCGATAACAAGGTCGCGCCGCCCCAGGCCGCATCCACGTGGAAATGACATTGCAGCTCTTTTGCCAGTTCGGCAAGCTCACGCAGCGGATCAATACTGCCCGTCTCCGTCGTACCCGCGACACCAACAATGGCCATCACTCGAATGTTACGCGCTGACAGTTCCTGCGCACAGCGGCGCATCTCATCAACCAGTACCTTGTTGTTGCCATCGGTTTTGACCGGGATCAGCATATCACGACCAATACCGAGCAGATCGGCCGCTTTTTTCAGTGAATAGTGACCACGTTCAGAGACCAAAATGGCCAAATCGTCATAGCCATAATGCCGCATCGCACGGAACAGACCTTCTTTCGCAACGCCTTTAAAACTACCATCGGCTTTGAGGATTTGATTGCGAGCAATCCACAACGCAGTCATGTTGGCCACAGTGCCGCCCGAACAAAAAGCCCCTAACGAGTGATTGGCACTGTGTAACCACTTTTTGTAAAACCCTTCCGCCTCGTTGTAGACCAAATGATGCATCATGCCAAGCACTTGGCGTTCCAAGGGAGTAAAGGCTTTTGACGTCTCGATTTTGACCAAATTCTGGTTTAATCCGACCATCATTTTACTCAGCGGCAACACAAAATAAGGCAAGGCCGAGGTCATGTGACCAATAAAACTTGGGGCCGCTGTATGTACCGAATGCGCCACTAATTTTTGCAACATATCTTCGGCATAATCCGACACAAAGCTGGGTTGTTGTGGAATTTGATACGCTTGGAAATCACGCTCAATCTGCCACAACGGTTTTTCGACCGCGACAATACTTTCGCGTAAAAAACCCGCCAAATTCTGCGAAATCTGCTGCTCAATCCGACTTAAGGTTGAGTCAGGCGCTTCGGGGACGGTAAATATGCGCCACAGCGCATCTTCAGACGCCGTGGCTTGTCGTTTATGTTCTGTCATCATCTGTTACCGGATTATCGGTGACTGCCTTGCAGTACCATGCCGTTATTTTATGGGCTACTGTCCCTCTGTAGCCTCGATCATTCATATACCGCACTATGCACAGCAGCCGTATCGAGCAAGGACGTGGGTAGCTTTGCTAAACACGCGCATACAAGACTTGTGCAAACGGTCATTAAAAGGACGCAACTGTAATGCAAGGCTGGGGAAATGTCTGCAAAAATCGCTCATCACGTCAAGCCACATAGACACCATCTATGATGCTTTACATCCGCAGCAGAGCGCGTCCTATTGATATCTGATGTCGTTAGTGTCGAAGACCAATGCCACGTTTAACTAACTGCAATGCCGTGGTGTAAAGCAGCAAAATCAACCCCACAATGACGGCAAATGCCAATGTAATATCAACATCTGATACCCCTAAAAAGCCATACCGAAAGGCATTCACCATATATACGATGGGATTAAATACCGAGATCTGTTGCCAGACACCAGGTAACAAACTCAATGAGTAAAATACGCCACCTAAATAGGTCAACGGTGTTAACACAAAGGTTGGCACTATGCTGATGTCATCAAATGTTTTGGCATAGACTGCATTAATCAGGCCGCCAAGCGAAAATAACGCCGCAGTGAGTACCACTGTGCTGATAATGACCCAGAGGTGATGAATTTTGATGTCGACAAAAAACAAGCTCAGTACCGTGACAATAAGCCCCACTAAAATGCCGCGTGCCACACCACCGCCGACATAGCCAAGCACGATCACATGCTCTGGGACCGGCGCAACCAGCAACTCCTCAACGTTACGCTGAAATTTAGCGCTAAAGAAACTCGATGCGACATTCGCATAGGCATTGGTAATCACCGACATCATGATAAGGCCTGGGACTATAAACTCCATGTAACTAAAGCCAGACATGCTACCGATGCGACTGCCGATGAGGTTGCCAAAAATCACAAAATATAATGTCATGGTAATGGCTGGCGGGACTAAGGTTTGCACCCAAATCCGCATAAATCGGGTCACTTCTTTAATTAAAATACTTTGTAAGGCAATACGGTAGCGCAAGATGCTCATGAGGTCGCTCCTCGGCCTTGTTCAACTAAATTCACGAATAACTCCTCTAACCGATTGGCCTTATTGCGCATCGACATCACTTGCACCTGCTGCGCCGCCAGCGCCGCAAACACAGCATTTAAGCCTTGTGATTTTTCGACATCCACTTCAATGGTGTTGTCTTGCAACACCCGCATGGTATAGCCATCGAGCTGTAGCTGCGCGGGTAGCGCCGCGACATCCAACACAAACGTTTCTTTGGTCAGCTTGCTGAGCAGCTGTTTCATCGTTGTATTTTCAACAATACGCCCTTTATCAATAATGGCAATATTGCGACAAAGCTGCTCGGCCTCTTCAAGATAATGCGTGGTTAAAATGATGGTGACGCCCGCCGCATTGATGTGCTGTAAGAAATCCCACATGGAACGGCGGACTTCAATATCAACACCGGCGGTCGGTTCATCCAAAATCAATAACTTCGGCTCATGCATTAAGGCTCTAGCAATCATCAAACGGCGCTTCATGCCACCGGATAATTCGCGCCCGCGAGCATGACGCTTTTCCCACAGACCTAATTGCGTTAAATATTTTTCTGCGCGTTCATGGGCCAACTGCCGAGGCACCCCATAGTATCCAGCTTGGTTGACCACGATCTGCAGTACAGTTTCAAACTGGTTAAAATTAAATTCTTGCGGCACTAACCCCAGTTGGCTCTTGGCTTGCTCCAACTGCGTATCAATATCAAAACCAAAAATTTTAACCTGTCCTGCTGTTTTATTAACTAGCGAACTCATGATGCCAATGGTGGTGCTTTTCCCCGCGCCATTCGGGCCGAGCAAAGCAAAAAAGTCGCCCTGCTGCACCACAAGATCAATGCCTTGCAGCGCTTTGGTGCCGCTCTTATAAACTTTCTGTAAGCCCTGAATACTCAGTGCAGGTTCCATACGCATTCCTATTCAATAATCTACGCCCAATAAAACATGATTTGCCTTGATAAAACTGTCGTCACAGGACGCGACTGACGAATTCATTTAAAGTCATCACACTTTATAGGCGTTACACTGGATGTTACTTCGATGCCTGACTATAACCCCAACATGGCATCAAGGCTTGCTTTAATCCCAAGTGATCGAGCACGCGCGCGACCATAAAATCGATCAAATCCGCAATGGCTTGTGGCTGGTGATAAAACCCGGGCGCCGCCGGCATAATAGTCACGCCCAATTTGGCCAAGGTCAACATATTCTCTAAGTGAATGGCCGACAATGGTGTTTCTCGTACCATCAAAATCAGCTGGCCTTTTTCTTTGATCACCACATCCGCCGCTCGCTCAATCAGATTATCACTGGTGCCATGTGCAATCGCGGCTAAGGTCCCGGTAGAGCATGGACAGACAATCATGTGTTTAGGCGCAGCCGAACCTGAGGCGACGGGCGAAAACCAATCATCTTTGCCATACACATAAAGCTGTTCCGGGGCGCATTGAAAACGCTCCAGCAGCTGTTGCCGACAGTGATCGGGATGCGCCGCCAACTTCACATCATGTTCCGTCGCAAACACCACTCGGGCCGCACTCGACATTAACAAATGCACCGTGACCTGTTGTGCTAACAATGACTCCAATAGACGCAAACCATACAAGGCCCCTGAGGCACCAGTAAAAGCAAGCGTCACCGCTTGAACAGCCATAAAAACCTCTGCTATCAATGGGTAATAAAACAATGAATCGGATTTAGTCTAGGGCAAAATCCGTTCGGTACCCATGCAATTAAGTCCCTGTTGCATGAACGCGCAGCGCATCTAATAACCGCTGATGAATACCGGCAAAACCACCATTACTCATCACTACAATCGCATCACCAGGTGCAGCGATGGCCACTAACTTGGCGACCAACGTATCAATATCAGAATACACACTGGCGTGCGCTCCAATGGCATCCGCTACGTCTTGCAATGACCAGCCTGATCCGGCAGGCTCAAACAAAAAAACCAGATCAGCGGCCGACAACGAGGCCGGTAACGCGGCTTGATGCACACCTAAACGCATAGTGTTACTGCGAGGTTCAAGTACGGCAATGACACGAGATTGGCTCACTGAGGGCTGCGCATGCTCGAGTTGTAGCAAGGATTTAATTCCAGCTAAGGTGGTCGAAATTGCCGTCGGATGATGGGCAAAATCATCATACACTTGCACGCCCGCCACGGTACCACGCAGTTCCATCCGACGTTTAGGTGCAATAAATTGGCACAAGGCGGCTATCGCATCGCCTGGTAGCACACCGACATGTCGCGCGGCTGCAATCGCCATCACGGCATTATCCACATTGTGTTGTCCGGTCAGTTGCCAATCAACCTCGCCTTGCAACTCGTTATTAAAGTACACCGAAAAACGGCGGCCATCGGCTCGTAATAATTTGGCTTGCCACTCCCGCCCTAGTTGCTGCGTTGGCGTCCAACATCCCATCGCCAAGGTGTCGTCTATGGTGGGCGTCGCGCTTGGCGTCAGTACCAAACCAGATGCAGGCACCGTTCGCAGTAGATGATGAAATTGTCGCTGAATAGCTGCCACATCCGGGAAGATATCTGCATGATCATATTCGAGGTTATTAATCACCAAGGTGCGTGGCCGATAGTGTACAAATTTAGAGCGCTTATCAAAAAATGCCGTGTCATACTCGTCGGCTTCGATGACAAAAAATGGCGACTGCCCAAGCCGCGCTGATACCGTAAAATTCTGCGGTATACCGCCAATTAAAAAACCCGGAGCCAAGCCTGCGTATTCTAATATCCACGCCAACATGGTACTGGTCGTTGTCTTGCCATGCGTACCTGCGACGGCTAATACCCAACGCTGCTGAAGAACATGCTCCGCCAGCCATTGCGGCCCCGACATATAAGGTAGTTGTCGATCCAAAACGGCTTCCACGCAAGGATTGCCACGCGACATCGCATTGCCAATAATGACCAGATCTGGCGCAGGGTCCAATTGCGCAGGGTCATACCCCGCGGTTAATGAAATGCCAAGCTCTGCTAACTGTGTACTCATGGGTGGATACACATTGGCATCCGCGCCCGTCACCTGGTGCCCCATAGCTTTGGCGATGGCGGCAATGCCACCCATAAAAGTGCCGCAAATTCCGAGAATATGAATGTGCATAATCAATCCTTGCCTCAATTTGCCGGTATTGTAACAAAACCAAGCCTATCGGATAGTCTTTCCCTGCCGAATAGATAAGTGGGCCTCTTAACACAGAAACTCATCGACCGACCTCCTTGACAAAAAAGCCAGCAAAAACCCGATTTCGACCTGAAATTTAGCGCGCATTTATTTACACTAGGCATGGCAAGTGATTGCCTACCCTACAAGCGTTACCCTACAGATCGTAATAAGGAATAATGATATGCGCCGATTGGCACCGGTACTTCGTGAAGATGGAGTCAACCCCGACCTGCTCGAACTGATAAAAACCATACTGGCGGCTTGTCGCGAAATATCCTTTCGAGTCAGTCAAGGCGCGTTAGCAGGCGTGCTCGGTTCAACCTTGGATGAAAATATTCAAGGCGAAACGCAGAAAAAGCTTGATGTGCTGGCAAACGAGCTTTTAAAAGATATGATTCTTGACACGGGTTTGGTAAAGGCGATTTCTTCGGAAGAGGAAGATAACACCGTAGCTGGGCATGCGGATGGTCGCTACTTAGTCACCTTTGATCCGCTAGATGGCTCGTCAAATACCGACATAAATAGTTTAATTGGAACTATTTTTTCCATTTTACCTGCGCAGCCCACGCTGGATGCAGCGGATCCAGCCCAGTTTTTACAGCCGGGCCGCGCGCAAATTGCAGCGGGTTATGTGCTGTATGGTCCTTCAACCATGTTGGCACTAACCACCGGCAAAGGCACCAAACTCTATACGCTGGACAAAACCTATGGTGGTTTTTTGCTCACCCATGACATGGTGACGATCCCAACCGATACTGCCGAATTTGCTATCAACATGTCGAATCAACGCTATTGGCAAGCACCGATGCAGCAGTATGTTGCTGATATGCTTCAAGGCAAAACCGGTCCTCGGGCAAAAAACTTTAATATGCGTTGGATTGCCGCTATGGTCGGTGATGTGCATCGTATTTTGTGTCGTGGTGGCATTTTCATGTATCCACGCGATCACAAAGATCCAAACAAACCCGATAAACTGCGTTTAATGTATGAAGCCAATCCCATGGGCATGTTGGTTGAACAAGCCGGCGGCCTTGCCATCACCGGATACGAACCAATTTTAGATATTCAGCCAACCGATATTCATCAGCGGGTCGCAGTCATTCTGGGCTCTAAGCATGAAGTCGAAACCTGTCATCAATATCATCAGCAAGCAATGTCATAAGTGAATTGCGGATTGCCGACACGGAATCCACCACGAAACGTAGCGAATTTTTGTGCCGCCGTTATAATAGGCGGCATTCATTCGACCTAAAGGAATAATCATGAGCCTAAGTTTAGTGCCTGCAGGCAAAAATCTGCCTGATGAAATTAACGTTATTATTGAAATCCCTGCCAATGCCGATCCTATCAAGTACGAAGTCGACAAAGACACAGGAACTGTGTGGGTTGATCGCTTTATGGCAACGCCAATGTTTTATCCATGTAACTATGGCTTTGTAAACCACACTTTATCTTTAGATGGTGATCCGGTGGATGTGTTGGTACCCACACCATATCCATTAGTACCAGGTGCTGTAATCAAGTGTCGCCCTGTGGCGGTATTAAAAATGGCCGATGAATCAGGTGAAGATGCCAAGGTATTGGCCGTTCCAGTAAGCAAACTGACCAAAATCTATGACCATATTCACGACATTAACGACGTACCTGAATTATTGAAACAACAAATTCAGCACTTCTTTGAGCGTTACAAAGAGTTAGAACCAGGCAAATGGGTAAAAGTCATTGGCTGGGGTGACAAAGCTGAAGCCAAAGCTGAAATTCAAAGCTCATTTGAACGCGCAGCAAAATAAGTTACTTGACTGTCGCATCTTGCTAACAACAGCCACTTTTTGTGGCTGTTTTTCCATCCAGACATCCATGCATTTGTATTTATCCTGCTATTTTCATTAGATTTTTTATAGTTAGCGCATTTTTAGTGCAGCATTCCATAATTATGCTGTCTATACTTAGGCTTTCGTTTATTAAGACGCCAGACTTAGTGTTGAGTGTTTGACTACAGGGGTATCATGTATGGAATTTTTGCAGCGCCTATCGATTGCGAAAAAAATCTTTTTAATTCCGCTTATCGGAACATTGTCGTTTTTGATCTATTTGGTGTTAGCGACCATCACAGCTTTAAACAATGTCAAAACGTTAGAAAGCACACGTGATATTCAGTTCCCTGTGTTACAGGGGGCTCAAAGTGGTTTAGTCACGCTGGAGCGTGTCAAAGAATCACTGGCAGGCGCGGTCACGACGGGTGATGAAGAAGTACTCCTAAGCTCAAAAAGCTATGCAGATAAACTCAGAAGTGAGCTGAACAACGTTGGCAGGCTGGATAGCAATTTAAACCAGCAAACGAAAGAAATTATTTCAAGTTTTGACAGTTACTTTACGGAAGCATTCCAAGTGTCGGAACAAATGGTGAAAAACACCGCCGATATGGCCACGATCGGTGAACGCTCGCAACGAATGAATGCCGCTTTTGAAAAAACCAAAGAAAAATTAACGACCTTCAGCAATACCCAACTCGACGAATTTAAAGCGGCGATTGATGATGCCAATACGCAAGCAAGCTGGCTGATTACTGTAGGTATCGTCATGGGCTGTGTCACCACTATCTTACTCTTTGGTAGCGCCATCCCTGTGGTTACAGGGATCAACCATAGCCTAGGCAACATTATTCACTCACTGAAAGATCTTGCCAAAGAGGATGGCGACTTAACGGTACGGATCCATACAAAATCCAAAGATGAGTTAGGCGATTTAGCCTTTTGGTTCAATACCTTTATGGAAAAACTACAAGGCGTTGTGAAAGAAATCGTTAACACCACACTCCCTCTGTCTGCGTTGGCAAAAGATTTACACCACCTGACCGAGGATACCAATAAAACCATCGCGATTCAGCGCCAAGCTGCTGAACAAGCTAAATACGCCGTTGATGATATGAGCCACAGTGTCGTCGCTGAAGCCAGTAGCGCCACCGAAGCTTCATCAGCGGCCAATGATTCAAATGCGGCAGCAGACCGTGGTCAACAGACCGTTGGGGTCACCGTCAACAATATTCGTCAATTGGCGGGTAATGTACAGGAAGCTTCTGAAGTTATATTAAAACTTGAAACCGACGCCAACCAAGTCGGTGCAGTGCTAGATGTGATTAAAGGTATTGCCGAGCAAACCAACCTGCTGGCACTCAATGCTGCGATTGAAGCGGCGCGCGCCGGTGAGCAAGGCCGTGGTTTTGCCGTGGTTGCAGATGAAGTTCGAACCCTTGCCTCTCGCACACAAAAATCTACCGAAGAAATTCAAAAAACCATCGAGCAATTGCAATCTGCGGCTCGCTCTGCGGTACAAAAGATGCAGCAAAGTACCATGCAAGCGGAGCATAGCGTAACCTCAGCTAACCAAGCGGGTGATTCATTACAAGCGATTACCACCAGTATCCGTCGCATTCGTGAAATGAACCAACATATTGCCAATGCCACTGAAACACAACAAGTGATGGCTGTGAAGATTGTGAACCACGTGGAAGACATTGTGCAAAATACTGAGCATAGCTCTCGCAGTGCAGGACAAATTGCCAAAGCAAGTAGTGATTTGGCGAACTTAGCACAAAATCTTGAGAATATCGCACGTCTATTCAGAGTATAGTTAGGGTACTCATCTACGGCGATCCAGCGCAAAAAGCCAACCCTCGGTTGGCTTTTTCTTTATCATCACAGCTTAGAAACCGAGGAAAACAAAGCCCCTACCGCACTTTGCGGTCATGGATGAATCCCTATCCATGTCATCATAGATCTCTCATCCCCACGTTATTTTTCATAGCGCCTAGAAATAAAAAAGCTGCCGAAGCAGCTTTTCAGATTTCAGATCCGTGTAGCGAGTAAAACCGAAACATCAGCATCATGAGGCGCAGCTGAGGCTATGTTGATGGCTGAACGGAGCTAACAATGGCGTTTCGTTGTTTAAGATAAGCCAAAAGTTGTGGTTCAGGCATGGGTTTGGCATACAAAAAACCTTGAACTTCATCACAGCCCATCGCTGCAACCACGTCAGCCTGCGCTTGCGATTCAATACCTTCGGCAATTGTCACCAACCCCAACCGCTGCCCAAGCCGAATGATCGTTTCAGCAATTAATGATCCATTGGGTTTCGCAAAATCACGAATGAAGGCTCGATCGACTTTAATACGATCGAGAGGCAATTGTTGCAAATAACTTAATGATGAAAAGCCAATACCAAAATCATCAATTGCCACTTTGATGCCAAACTCCTTAAGCTGTGTTAAAGCATCTATAACTTTTTTCGGCTCATCCATCACGACCGATTCGGTGATTTCCAGCTCAAGTAAATTCGGATCAACATCGTATTTACGCACTAACTGAATCACAGAACGAGCAAATTGCGGATCTCGAAATTGTGGCATCGATACATTGACAGCAATACGTAAGTTATTGCCTCCTGCGGCTTCAAGCCGTTTAATTTGTTGACAGGCCTGTTCCACAACCCAGTGCCCGATTTGCACAATCAGCCCTGAATACTCCGCTAGGGGAATAAAAACAGCAGGTGAGACAAAACCGCCATCCGAGGTAGGCCAACGCAACAACGCTTCCATACCTACGACCTGCCCGGTCCGAAAACTGATCTGTGGCTGGTACCAAAGCTGTAATTGTCCCTGCTGGAAATCATGCCGTAACCGACGTAGCAGTGACAATCGCTGAGCCATATCGCTTTCGATTTCATGGCTATAGTAAGCAAAATTCTGACTAACATCTTTTTTTGCACGGTTTAGCGCAATAAACGCATGTTTCAAAATACCCAAACCTTGCGAAACGGTATCCTCAAGTCGACAAATGCCAAAGGTGACATTGATATGCAAACTGTGTTCGGAAAGCTGAAATGGTTCCTCAAACAAGTAGTTGATTTCTTTGGGGTTCAGTGCCGACTCCGGACCAATTAATCCAAACACATCGGCACTGATACGGCCAATTTGTGCGACAGCGCCAAACCGCTGCACTAACCGATGGGTCAAACTAATTAATAAATCATTCCCCGCTTCTTGCCCTAAACCATCATTGATGTCTGAGAAATGGTTAATATCGATGAGGACCGTTACATTGCCTGCCGCATCAAGTTTGCGGCTTTCTTCTAATAGTTTGGTAAATTCATTACGGTTTGGTGTTTTGGTTAGGGGATCGATAAACGCTGCATGTTTGAGCTGCTGAAACAACGTTACATTTTCATACCCAATTGAAATATTACTCAAAAAGACTTCGATAAGCTGGCGATCAAAATCCTCAATCGGACGATTTGATTCAATATAAACCGCGGCGCTATGCTCGGCATTACCAAGGTACAACACGGTATCTGAGGCGGTGAAAATATGCTGCTTCTGTGCTAAACACTGCAATATTTGATGAATAATCCGAGGATTATCTAAACGCTCCAATTTACACTTGATGAAAGGTGCGTAATGCCCGGCGGCGCCTAACACATATACATTATCGCTAGCACTGCCATCATCCTCGATCTGTGCACATAATACACCCTCAGCGTGCAGACCTATTAATGACGATATTTGAGTAACTACACCTTCGGAAAATTCATGCAGCGAATGCTGCTCAAGCAGATTGGCGCCAGCATTGATAATTTTTTGCAAACCCAACCGATTTTGATTGATGGTGCGGATTTGCTGATAAGAACGAATCGAGGCAATAATTGACGTCACTAACCGACTGCGCGTAAGTTCGGTTTTCGTTTTGTAGTCGTTAATATCATATTCTTTGATCACGCTTTCTTCAGGGGCATACCCAGGTTGCCCAGTCCGCAAGACGATACGAACTTCATCCATTCCTAATTGTTGCCGAATTTGCTGCACCACCAGCAACCCCGCATCGTCCGATTCCATCACGACATCGAGCAAAATAACGGCAATATTTGGATGCTTCTTCAAGAAACTAATGGCTTCACGCCCTGAATAGGCATGGTGAAATACCAACCTGCGGCCTAAGACGATCAGATCATTTAACGCCAAACGTGTGACGGTATGGATTTCTTCATCATCATCCACTATCAATAGATGCCACTCTCCGGCCAACTTAACGGCGGGCGTTGGTGGGGCTTCATCCTCAGCCAAAAAAATCAATTCATCATTTGTCGGGTTTGACGCCATGCTACGACCTTTCCATCTTGATATTTATTTTTGCAGTAGAGCGGCAATACGTTTTGAAACAAAGAGATATGTTGTTACTGTCGAAAAACAGTGTTTCAACTTATATTACAGTATACGCTCAAATGAAAATTGCAATGAATTTTGCCCTGTACCGCGTTATTCTGCAGTGTCCATCAGCTGTGTTAAAGCATAGTTGATATGCTGCCGATAAAAACCTAGCTGTCATCACAGGCAATAGATAAGGATATTGTATGACTCGGATCCACTCATTATCGGCTGCAGAGCAGTTGCGCCACCTCGCGCGTCATCAACTAGGGCAAAAACGTACCTACACCGAGCAAGAACGTTCCCCCCTGCCCAACGCGGAATCAAAATCGCCTCAGATTAGCTCTCAAGCCCAACAAGCCTTGTTATGGCAGCAATTAGGATTACATGTACATCCGTGGTCTGACATCTCGCAGCGAGCACAACTCAGACAACAACAGCGGCTTGAACAACAGCAGCAAAATTTAGAGCATATCCTAAAACTGGCAGAACCTTATTGCATGAATCAAATTCCAGAACAAGCGCTCGATCTCGACTGGTTCCAACACTTTTGTGACCTAGCTCAAGATATCTCGAGCCAAGCCATGCAAAAACTCTGGGCGCGGATTTTAGCGGCGGAGCTTAACAAACCATTTAGCTTTAGCTACCGCACCATGCAAGTGTTAAAACAAATGAGTTACCATGATGCGATGCAGTTCCAACTAGCCGCCAGTTATAGCTGTCGCAGTAAACTGCAAGATGGATACCAAATCTACTTTGGTTATCATGGCCGTTTATCCGTTTGGCAATGGTTACGCGGCAAACAAAAAGCACAGCTCAATTTAAGCCAATACGGCCTAACGTATCCGCAAATCCTAAATTTAATTGATATTGGGCTATTACATCAGGCTGAAATAGAAAGTGGCCGGTTGGCAAAAAACAGCGAATTTCAACTGCAATATCAACAATTACAACTAAAAGGTCAGCTTAAAGTCGATGGGATTGCTTTACAGTATTATAAATTTACCCGCAGTGGCACCGAGTTATTTCCTCTGCTGAATCTACAGCCTCAGCCGGCATATTGGTTAGGATTACAACATTTGCTAAGCGACATCATGCGCGTTGACTGATCTGTTTTAAACGCTGTTGAACCATGACAAGCTTGGCGGCGTCGAGCGGTTTAAGCACCACATCATCCATCCCCACCGCTTTGAAATGTTCAATCTCCTCCGGCAACGCATGTGCCGTAAAAGCAAGTATTTGCGTTTTTTGATGATTTCGCAGTTGCCGTATGTGTTGCGTTGCTTCGGTGCCAGGCATATCTGGCAATTGAATATCCATCAATATCATATCGTAATTATGTAGCTTCGCTTGTTTGATGGCCTCAGCAGCTGACGCCGCAGTATCAATATGAAATTCTTTGCTTGATAACATATTGCGGACAAAGGCTAAATTGGTTGTATTATCGTCAACAATCAATAATCGTGGCACCTTTGGCTGTCGCTTGCGTAGCTTCAGTGCTTGTCTAACCGCTTCCGCCATAACTGGTTGCACAGGCATCATCCACGCTTCGGCATATAGCTGAGGATCAAGCGGAGTATCCGCAAAACAAAGCAAAGTCACTGCTTGCGATAATTCTTGTAACAGCCGTAATTGTGAGACGTCAGGGTCATCAATAAGAATAACCACCACCACATCAAATAATCGCTGCTTGAGCTCATCAGGAACTGCAGAGAGCTGGCCTATCAAATGACATTGTTCACTAATAGCGTTAAGTGCATGCCGAAACGAATCCGCCTGACCACGGCGAGGATCCACCAATAAAATGGAATGGCAATCCCGCTCCAACTGCGGTGAGCTGCGTTGAAATTGAATCGGAAACTGGATCTGTAGCGACGTACCGACATCTTCTAATGTCGCCAAGGTTATATCAGCGCGCATGATCGTTAATAGGCGCTTGGCGAGGACTAATGCGTAAGGTGAATCAAGGGTTTCAGTAATGTCGACAGAAGATAATGTTGAAATCCAACAATGGGTGGGAGCTGGCCCATTATATTTTAACCGCAGCTGCATAAAATTGGTGGTGGTCCCTGTGCATTGGTAACTAAGCTCAATGCCATGCTCATCCGCTAACACGCACAACTCACTTAGTAACAACATCAGTAACGTTTCCAGCTGTGCTTGAGGGATAGCGACTTGTTGTTGATACAAACGACTATCTTCAATAAATTCAACATGCCACGTGTGTGGGCTTACCGATTGAATAAACTGAATTTTTTGATAAAACCACTGCGGAAACCAGAGCGTGGTCGCAATATGGTCAGTAACATCAGGCAATAACTGACGATAGTTCGCTAACAAGTGACTATGCCAACGCAGTTGCCCATCACTTAGTTGGCGCGCAGCATCCGCAAACTGCATCCACCAGCGTTCATCCTGCTGACTCTGCCACTGTATGGATTGCGCTTGCTGTAATTTATCAAGATCCAATTGGTGTGCTTGCCGTTGTTGTAATAACGACTGCTGCAAATTCTGGATCTCACGTACATGCGCCTGCTGTAATTGCCGATATTTTTGCTCTTGCCGTAATTCTCGCTGCAAAATCACATCAATTAAGTCTTTGATAGGCGCGAAGGAAGTTTCGGGAGCCACCTCATCCGTCTGAGTTTTGTCGTTCTGAAAAAAATGAACCAATCGCTCAAGTTGTCGGTTTGACGCTTGCAGTTGACGCCGACCAAACCAAGCAACAAGGGAAAATGCGATGGTGAACGCCAATAACATGGGAAAAAGCAACCACATACTGCGCCCAAAAAAACTTGGCGTATCCAACTGAATTAATAAGTACCCTAGACGTTGCGCTTGCTGCTGAGTGATAGACATCGGCAGCTCATTCGGCCCAATCAACGAATGCCAAATCGGCGCGAGCACGACAGTGCTACCGTCTGCCAGATCAAAAAATTGCAGTTGCAACGGGATCGTGCGAGGCTCGGACAACAAATCTTCCGAAGCTGCAGTCGCTGCAATGAGGTGATTTTCACTATCAAATACCGCCAATGCGCGGATAGGAAGTGTGGCGTTATATTGCGCAGACACCAGCTGCTGCTTCACCGACTCATGATCGTTTTGCGCCAAATGTACCAAAAGGAGGTTCGACATGGATGAACATAGCTGTTTCACTTGCAACAGGTAAGCCTGCTGCTGCCATTGCCAAGATATTGTTATAAAGCCAGAGATCCCAGACAGTAACACTATCAATACGACAACGAGCAATTGAGGAAAAGATCGCAGTTTCATGCCTAAACAATCAAGGAGAACAATGACATCACTATACTGTGCGATGCGAGCGGCAACAAGTCATTGTAATTCTGAGCTTTCAAATTCGCCTAGACCCAGCTGGCTGGATCTAGGCATTGGTTTAAAAACGAGCTTCAACCGCAGCAAAAGCACCAGATATATTCACATCAGCATCAATATCATCTTGATCATCAAGTTCAAGCTGTGTGGCTTTAACGCCAACCTTGAGCAACAATTCAAAAAATGGGATATCAATCAGTTCAAACCCAACCCCTGCTTGCACATCATACAAGCTGTTATCGCTGTAACTGACATAATTGCCTTCAGCAAACACACTCATACCGGTGCCTAAAACACCAATTTCTGTACGTGCGTATAGCATGGGTAACGCAAACGACACTGATTTACTGGTCGACACGCTGGCGGTGCTGAGTTTGGCGTCCGCATTTATAAAACGCGCGGTCACACCGGCATCAACACTCACCAACTCGTTATCTAATAACTCATAGTAAGCCGTTGCATCACGGAAACTAAAATCAACATCGTTACCGATGGTTGTACCGCTATTAAAAAGAGTGCCATTTAATCGCAAATCAGCATTCAACACGGTTGAACCTGAAAAATCTAAGGACTGTTGACGGACGGCCACATTGGGTATTAACGGAATTGGGTGTTCAAATCGTGCATAGAAATTTGGCTGACGTTTGTCAGTAAATTTCAGCTGCGAAATCGTACTGCCCGCATCGGCCAAAGACGCTTTAGCTTCAGCATCCCAATACTCAGCGCCAACGGTTGCGCCTAGCATATCAGCCTGCACCGACTGGCTGGTTAACAGGGCCAGACTCACAGCCAATAATGCGATTTTTTTCATGTCGTTATCCTTGCGAAAGTAGATCAGTTAAATCAATTAAGGCAGCGTTTGCTCGTGAGATATAATTTGCCATCACGAGACTATGATTGGCCATGACCCCAAATCCACTGCCATTTAATACCATGGGTGACCACACCGTTTTTTGTGTTGCTTCAAGTTCACGGATGATCTGCTGCAGACTAACTGCAGCGTTTTTCTTTGCCAGCACATCAGCAAAATCAATTTCGATGGCTTTTAATAAATGTAATAACACCCACGCCGCGCCTCGCGCTTCGTAAAATTCATCGTCAATGCGCCACCAACTGGTTTGCAAATACATCTGCTCAGGACTGTAAGTCGACTGTTTAGCGGCACTATCTCCCGATAAATCCGTATTTAAGACCTCTTGCCCAACACTGGCACTTAGTCGCTGACTGTAGCCGCCTAAGCGTTTTTCGACCAGTTTGAGCCAATCACGCAGATTATCGGCGCGCGCATAAAATTGATGTTCACGGTTTGCCGGATTTTGTAACGCATCACGGTAATGCCGCAACAATTTTACCGCGGTCAGATACTCATCTTCCGGACTTGGCACCGCCCAGCGCCGGTGGTCGATATTCAGTTTGGGTTGAGCATCGACTAAAAAGGGGTTTTCGAGCGATTGCGATTGAGAGCGCGAAAAATCTTTGCGCATCGCCAATGCCATATCGCGGATCATATCCAAAGCACCGGCTTCCCATGCTGGAATATTGTCCATCATCACAAAGGGAGGCAGTATATCATTTGAAATGAAACCACCGTGTTTATACATCAATGTTTCTGTTACATGGATTAAGGTTTGGGTGGTTGTGACACCCGTAACTGCGGGAGTATCTATGCCTTTTGTTGCCAAGGCCTTAGCTGTAACCTGCTCCACATCAAATAATTGTGGCTCGTCACTGTGCCACCACGCCACAAAAAAACCTAAAACAAGGACAATAGCCCAAACGACAAGCACATGTTTTAGTCGCTGCATGTTGTCTCCTATCGGGTTGGTATCTGAGTCACTGATGCTTTGACTTCAAGTGTTGAACCATCAGCAAAGTAAAGTAGCAGCGGGACTTCATCGGTTAACGACAAGGTCTGGGTGGGTTTAAATAACATCAAATGCAAACCGCCAGGTTGAAGATGTACTATTTGCTCAGCACCTATATCGATACGCGACATTTTAACCATCTGCATCATGCCATTTTGCATCTGATGTTGATGCAATTCGATATGACCAAACCAAGGGCTTTCTACCTTTACCAACGCATTAGCAACCGCTTTGGTGTTTTCAATACTGAAATAACCAGCTGAAACGGTTTTTCCTGGCAGAGGCTGCCGAACCGTTGCATTTTTTACCAATATATCTGCTGCCACGTGACTTATAGGTAACAGTAAACAACAAGCCAATACGAGCTGACGCATTTTAGTTTTTTCCTTCAACATGAATAACTTAGCCCTGTCGCTTTGCCAAATTCGACTTGTTTATATGTCCGCAATTTACCAACGCCAATGTCAGGGCTGAGTCTCCTCACACCATATACGCTGTGACTTAGCGTCCGAAGTTCAATATTTTACACAGTCTAACGACAACTTGTTCAACCTTTTTAATAACGTCGGCTAGGTAAAACCAGCGCCAAGGCAACATAGGCGAATAACACCAACACGGGATTAAAACAAAAACCAACCAAGGTGAGCACCCGAACCACGGTCGTCGACCAATTAAAATAATCAGCCATACCTGCGCAAACGCCTGATAATTTAGCAGTGCTTTTATTTAACATGAATCGATGTGAATAGTGACGCATATAGACCTCCATTGATGATGGAATGACTATTTCAAAGACCATGCCAACCCCTAGAACTTAGTAACCATATGTTTTTAAAGAATTTATTTTAAAGGAGCAGACGAAGCAGAATGCTAAATAGCGCAATTTGCTATTTTTTCAATAAAAGCACCATTTATTAGTCAATAATGCTGAAGTAGATGTTATCACCCACGGGCACATCCAGAACTGTACAGGTTTGATGCACAAAACAGGCTGTGATCATTCACAGGATAATAGCCACAGATATCCAACAAGACTCCACATTGGATAAGGCATATCGGATGAAACACATCGGAAAAGTAGCAAATACACACAGCGAGATAAACACAAGCACCGCTCATGTTGGCGAGCGATCCGGCAAGAATCGTTTGTAAAAACAATACAGAAAGCGCAGTGGAAGATTACAACGGGCTAACAAACACAGAATCTTGCTCGGGACAACAAAACCCGAGCTACGAACTATGTTTTAACACATAACTAAAGAGCTGCCATAACTGCCAGCAAGCCACAATGCTAATAACTGGCAGTAAATGGAGCAACAGCAACCATAACATCGGTAGCGGTATCATGGTTGAATTTGCGCCATTTGTAATGGCGTTTCATCATTCTTCGATACTGCTATGACCTGGTTGACGTCAATGCTGGGCTGCGCGACCTTGCCAACCGTGACGGGTAGTTCAATCGTCATAGGTTCAATACGTAACAGTTCTAATCGCATTTCTTCAAGTTGCGCTTTCACTGTCTGCGCGGTTTGCTGCATGATCTGCTGCTGTAATTCAGTTTGTACGTCCACAACCATGTTTTTTGTAACAACAGCTGGCAACGTCTGCGCTTGTGCAACAGACCATAACATAGAACTTGAAATAAAACCGATGATGGCAAAGCGTGAAAGATTCATAGTGCTGTCCTTGTAAGAATTAACATGTATGCACTAGGTCTATTTCAAACTACATGCCAACTCCAAAAAAGCTCGCAACACTTTGAAAATAAATAAAAAAACAAAAAAATAAATTTCAAGACTTCCCAGCCAAATACAAAAAAAACCAAAAAGCAGTAAAAATCACTAAATAGTAGTGTCCGGCACAAAGGCTAACGCTTGTCGCATAACCTCAGGGCCACTGCCCGGCTTATGCCCTTCTTCGCTTAAATGACGACGCCACTGACGAGCACCTTTTACCCCTTGAAAAAGTCCTAACATATGCCGAGCAATGTGCCAAAAACGCTGGCCTTTGCGCATCTCGTCGTCGATGTAGTCCAGCATCAGCGCCACCACCTGATGTGGTGTGAGTACCGCAGCCTGATCACCATACAACTGACGGTCTACGTGCGTCAGCATCAATGGATTGGTGTAGGCTTCCCGCCCGACCATCACACCATCAACATACCCAAGATGCGTGATACATTCTTCGATGGTTTTGATCCCACCATTAATGGCGATGTTTAACTGCGGAAAATCACGTTTGAGTTGATACACGCGCTCATAGTCTAGTGGTGGAATTTCACGGTTTTCCTTTGGACTGAGGCCAGATAACCAAGCTTTACGCGCATGCACAGTAAATTGCTGACAACCTGCAGCGGCGATGGTGCCGACAAAATCGACTAAAAACTGATAACTATCTTGATCATCAATGCCAATCCGGCTTTTGACGGTGACCGGAATAGTAACGGCATCTTGCATCCGCGCGACGCATTGCGCAACTAACGCCGGTTTTGCCATTAAACAAGCGCCAAACATGCCATTTTGAACACGATCTGATGGACAGCCTACGTTAATATTGATGGCGCTATAGCCGCGTTCGGCACACATCTGTGCACTTTTCACCATAGCATCGACATCTGAACCGCCTAATTGTGCGACCACCGGCTGTTCTGCGGAATGGAACTCAAGGTAATCCCCAGAACCGTACAGCAAAGCGCCGGTAGTGACCATTTCGGTATATAGCACCGCTCGTCGGCTCAATAATCGATGAAAATAGCGACAATTACGATCAGTCCAATCCAGCATGGGGGCAACAGAAAAGCGATGTGAATGATGAAATGCTTGAGATTGCGTTGATGATAGTTGCTGCTCGTTGACCACTATGCCCGTCCACCTGTAAAAACTGTCTTGCCCACGATAGGGATTTTGTAGTGCGCTATTATACCGAGGTTGATGTGGTAATTCTAACGCCGCTCGCACAGAATCCATCATTAACCGCCGAGGGTGAACTTCAACAACTACAGAGCCTCGAGATATGGCAGCCTCTTCGTTCTATGGTACACTGCAGAAAACTCTCATCACCCATAGGAATCATCATGGTTGATCAAGCATTGGTCATTCGAGCTCGGCAGTTATGTGAACAAAAAGGTGCTCGTTTCACACCAATTCGTGAAAAAGTCTTCTGTCTATTGGCCGCTACTGATGGCGCCATCGGCGCCTATGAATTACTTGAACAACTCAAAGCCACCGAACCCAGTGCCAAACCGGCTACCATTTACCGCGCGCTGGATTTCCTAACCGAGCAAGGTTTCATTCATAAAATTGAATCTAGCAATGCGTTCATGCTTTGCCATCATTTTGAGCACCATCACCCAGCACAACTGTTAATCTGCCAACAGTGTGGCCATGTCGAAGAATTACATTCAAATATCCTTCAACAAGAGTTAATTCTCTTGGCGAATGCCAAAGGCTTTGATATACATAAACAAACCATCGAGGCACGTGGTATTTGTGCCCGCTGTATCAGCAAAGAGTAACTATTTCTTTTTGTTTGATTAATTTTAGCTATGCTGAATATGTTGCTGAGGATCTCGTTCCACTCCTCAGCAGATTTTTCGGGAAAATGCCTCAAAAACAAAGCTCTATACTTGTTTATTCCTGAAATTCTGCCTAACCTTATCGGCATGGCTAGTTTATCGCACTCAATCTGAAACTGTGGGTCTTATAAATGAATGTTGAGTATGTAAATCCATTTCTGTCGTCTTTAGTCAACGTATTAAGCACCATGGCCAATACCACCATAGTGCCAGGTCAGCCGCGTATAAAAAAAGACGAAATTGCCAGAGGTGATGTCTCTGGACTCATTGGCATGGTCGGCCCACAGACTAAAGGTTCCTTTTCCGTGACTTTCGAAGAATCATTGGCACTCGAAATTATGTTTCGTATGCTTGGTGAGCGGCCGAAAACTATCAACGAAGAAGTCACCGATATGGTCGGTGAAATTACCAATATGGTTACAGGTGGCGCTAAACGTATCCTTGGTGAAAAAGGCTACGAGTTTAGTATGGCAACGCCTGTCGTCGTCTCTGGCAAGGGGCATACCATCACCCATAAATGTGATGGCCCCAAAATATTGATGCCTTTTGACTCAGATTTTGGCAAGGTCCATATTGAAGTGAGTTTCGACCAGTAACTTTTATCTATGATGGCTAGCCCTCTGAATATACTCAAGTAGTTTGTCATCATTTTTAAAGTCCTATGTTGAAGTATGTTTGAAAATTTTCAACCGTGGTCAAATGAACTAGTCTTGGTATAAACGACAAAACCAGCCTTAGGCTGGTTTTTTGTTTTGCTCATTATGTCTGTGACATAAATGGCTCAAATATCATCTTTAATCCGTTACGTATCTAAACTGCACACGACTGGTGATATTGCATAGCAATTCATAAGGTATAGTTTGTACCCGCTCTGCAATCTCTTCGACAGGCAAATCGTCTCCCCACAATACGACTTTATCACCAACCGCAATCTCATCGTCGCCAATATCTAACATGGTCATATCCATAGAGACACGTCCAGCGATGGGGTAACGTTTTCCACCGATTAACATTGGCGTACCTGAGCCGGCATTGCGTGGATAGCCATCGCCATAGCCAATGGCAACAACCGCCAGCCGGGTATCTTTGGGCGCAACCCAACCTCCACCATAACCGACAGCATCTCCCTGTTTCACATGTCGCAGGGCAATAACTGAGCTACTAAAGGTCATCACAGGTCGCAGTCCGTGCTGATTCGAGCGCCCATTCAGCATTGGCGAGACGCCGTAGATGGCGAGCCCAGGCCGGATCCATTGGCCATGGCTTTGCGGCCATTGCACAATGCCGGCCGAATTTGCAATGGACAACTCCGCATCAACGCCCGCGATAGTCTGCATAAAAAGCGTTAATTGCTTGCTTGTCGCTGGATTGTCAGGCTCATCGGCACAGGCAAAATGCGTCATCAGTTTCATGGGTTTTAGCACATTCGGGCTTTGCAACAACTGCTGGTATAACTCAGAGAACTCTTCCGGTTGAATACCCAGTCGATGCATTCCTGAATTGATTTTCAACCATACCGAGACTGGCGCATCCAACTTAGCCTGCACTAACGCTTGGATTTGCCGACGATCATGCACAACAACTTGCAAGTTTGACGCGACAATCTGCGGTAATTCGTCCGCATCAAAAAAACCTTCCAGTAGTACTATCGGCTTGACGATACCGCCAGCCCTAAGCATCAGTGCTTCATCGATCCGAGCAACACCGAACGCACTCGCTTGTGGTAATTGGGCGGCGACCGCTAATAAACCATGACCATAAGCGTTGGCTTTTAAAACCGCCAAAATCTTACTGTTTGGCGCAAGCTTCTGAATATGATCTACATTGTGCGCTAAGGCTGATAGATTGATTTGCGCTAATGGGCGACGGCTCATTAGTATTCATCCTCAAAACGTGCAGTACCCGCATAATTATCAAACCGCGAATAGCGGCCATGGAATGTGAGCCGTACTCGGCCAATAGGGCCATTCCGCTGTTTACCGATGATGATTTCTGCGGTGCCTTTGTCCGGGCTATCCTCGTGATAAACTTCATCACGATAAATAAACATAATTAAATCCGCATCTTGCTCAATAGAACCTGATTCACGTAAGTCGGAGTTTACTGGCCGTTTATCCGCTCGCTGCTCCAAACTACGGTTTAGCTGTGACAACGCAATCACCGGAACTTTCAATTCCTTGGCGAGCGCTTTGAGCGAGCGCGAGATTTCGGCTATTTCCAAGGTGCGGTTTTCCGATAATCCTGGCACTGTCATGAGCTGTAAATAGTCAATCATGATAAGGCTCAAACCGCCATGTTCACGTGCAACACGACGAGCCCGTGAGCGAACCTCGGTCGGAGTCAGACCTGAGCCATCATCGATATACATCTGACCTTTGCTATTGAGTAGCTCTATCGCAGATGACAAGCGCGCCCAATCTTCATCATCCAGCTGTCCTGTGCGGACTTTGGTCTGATCGATGCGTCCCAGTGATGCCAGCATACGCATCATAATTTGCTCAGACGGCATCTCTAAACTGAAAATCAATACCGGTTTATCACTACTGATGGCGGCATGTTCACACAAGTTCATCGCGAAGGTGGTTTTACCCATCGATGGCCGTGCCGCTACGATGATTAAATCTGACGGCTGTAATCCGTTGGTCATTTTGTCTAAATCAAGATAACCGGTCGACACCCCGGTAATACCGCCATTGCTGGGGGAACGAAATAAAGCATCAATCTTATCAATGGTTTTGGCCAAAATACTATGGATAGGCTCAGGCCCTTCATTGGCATTTGAGCGCTGCTCGGCAATTTTAAAAACTTTGGTCTCGGCAAAATCCAGCAGTTCAGCGCTATCACGCCCTTGCGGATCATAGCCAGCATCGGCAATATCATGCGCCACCGCAATCATTTCGCGCACCACAGCGCGTTCCCGCACGATATCGGCATACGCCAAAATATTCGCGGCACTGGGCGTATTTTTCGCGATTTCACCCAAATACGCAAAACCACCGATGTCATCTAACTGATGATTTCGTTCTAAAAATTCAGACACGGTAATAATATCAATCGGCTGACCAGCTTCAGCAATACTCGCCATCGCTTGAAAAATAAGCTTGTGTGCTTTTAAATAAAAATCCGGTTCAACCACTTTTTCCGCGACTTTATCCCACGCATCGTTATCGAGCATGAGACCACCCAACACCGATTGCTCGGCTTCAATAGAGTGTGGAGGCATTTTTACCGCAGCAACTTGGCGGTCTTTTACTTTATTCATTGCAGATGACATGCGGGACTTTCAATCAGCTTTTAAGAGCGATAGCCTAGCATTTTTTCGACCGAGGCGGCAGTGTAAGGCTTAAAAAAACAGAAAAAGTGTAGCAAGCAGAAGCAAGGGCAACTTCATGTAAGATAGCTCCAAACATCGGGCGTTTTATTAAACGTCAGATAGCAAAAAGCACAGCCGAAACTGTGCTTTTCGAGGTCAGCTGACATAGCGCCAGACTAACCATAACCGCTTAGGTCGCAATGCCGATTAGGCTTCAGCAACGATAACCAGTTTAACAGTGGCAACCACTTCAGCGTGCAACTGCAGAGCGATGTCAAATGCACCAGTGTCACGTAATGTGCCGTTTGGTAATTTAACTTCAGCTTTCGTTACCGCAACACCAGCTTCAGTGATCGCATCAGCGATGTCACGTGTGCCGATAGAGCCGAACAGTTTGCCTTCGTCACCAGCTTTCGCAGCGATAGTAACTTCGCCCAGCTCAGCAACTTTCGCAGCGCGCTCTTGTGCAGCAGCTAAGTTAGCAGCTAATTTAGCTTCTAATTCAGCGCGACGAGCTTCGAATTTTTCGATGTTAGCTTTGGTAGCTGGAACTGCTTTTCCTTGTGGGAATAAGAAGTTACGAGCGTAACCAGATTTAACAACCACTTTGTCGCCTAAACCACCCAGGTTAGCAACTTTATCCAACAGAATGATATCCATTGTTTAATCCTCTCTGTATCGGTTTAACCAGGCTTATGCGTGTGAATCGCTGTACGGCAGCAGAGCCAGGTAGCGAGCGCGTTTGATAGCGCGAGCTAATTGACGCTGATACTTAGCGCTGGTACCAGTGATACGGCTAGGAACAATTTTGCCACTTTCAGTGACATAATTTTTTAAAGTAGCGGTATCTTTGTAATCGATCTCTTGCACGCCTTCGGCAGAGAAACGGCAGAATTTACGGCGACGGAAATAACGAGCCATGAACTTTCTCCTAACTTAAAAATTCTATCTGTTGTGCATGCAGTACCAATTTGGCTACGCCACTTTTGGTTTGATGTCGGTTTAGAAACCCCATCACTCTCACCACATGCCCCAACGTCAAATGTTGACTTTGTCTGCACAAGGCCCCGCTTAACACAACTTGCAGTCGGACATAAGCGGCGCGATTGTAGCCAGCTTCCTGTTGCATCGATTTGTGCTCGAGCACGAAATGTAGATGCGGAATACCAGCAGGACTTTCACTCAGGTCAGGCGGGCGACATACGACGCCGGTGATGACCAGGCAATTATCCATCAGAATTACTCGTCGTTTGCTACCTGCTCTTCAGCATCACGCGGAGCGCGCTCGCGACGTTCTTCACGTACTTTAGCCATTGGTGATGGCTCAGTCACAGCACCGTTAGTGCGCATGATCAGGTTACGCAGAACAGCGTCGTTGTAGCGGAAGTTAGTTTCCAGTTCATCGATCACAGCTTGTGGCGCTTCTACGTTCATCAGAACATAGTGAGCCTTGTGCAGTTTTTCGATTGGGTAAGCCAATTGACGACGGCCCCAGTCTTCTAAACGGTGGATTGAACCACCCGCTTCTTTGATGGCACCAGTATAACGTTCGATCATACCTGGAACCTGTTCACTCTGATCTGGGTGAACCATAAACACGATTTCGTAATGACGCATGGTAGCTCCTTACGGTTAGTTAGCCTCGGGTGAGCTCGACCGGACCCGCATAGAGGCAAGGAACATGGATTGATGGTCGAAGGACGCACATTCTACGGATCAAGCGCTCTGAAAACAAGCAAAGATTCAACTTCTTGTGTTATTGCCGCTGCCGCACCGCTTCGAATAAACAAATCCCTGTCGCCACCGACACATTTAAGCTGGAAACCAGGCCAAACATGGGGATTTTCACCAAGCCATCACACAACTCTTTGGTCAAACGGCGTAAACCATCCCCTTCTGCGCCCATCGCGATCGCTAAGGGGCCCGTCATCGTGGCTTGATAAATGGTTTGCTCGGTTTCACCAGCAGCGCCCAGCACCCAAATTCCCGCATCTTTTAATTCACGAATGGTGCGAGCCAGATTTGTTACCGCAATAAAAGGCACGGCTTCTGCTGCGCCACAAGCGACTTTGCGTACCACCGACGTTAATTTGACCGACCGATCTTTGGGCACTATGACCGCATGCACACCAGCCGCGTCGGCACTACGTAAAATAGCTCCTAAATTATGTGGATCCGTCACACCATCGAGGATTAACAGCAATGGGGTATCGGTGGCAGCCAAAATAGCGGCTAAATCTTGTTCATTGCCCGCATCTTGCAAACGCGCTCGTGCAACGATGCCCTGATGCTGACCGCCAGCGGTTTTATCATCTAACACTTTACGCTGACAAAATTGAATCGATATGCCGTGGCTTCTGGCCTGTTGGATTAATGGCTGCATCCGCTGATCATCGCGGTCTTTGACAATAAACACTTCTAAAATGTCCTGCGGCGCTCGTGTCATTAATGCACTGACCGCATGGATCCCAAATACCACATCCGTACTCATGCTTTGCCTCGAAAAAATAAAGCGCCTGCATAGGCAGACGCTGGGGGTGTGATCAAACAATGCGACTTGGGCTTGCAAACTATGCTGCGAACCCTAGCTCATAGTCCACGTTAGGCTTTGCCTTTACGTGTTGCTTTGGTTTTTTTCGCCTTGCTCGGTTTGCGTTTGGCACTACCTTTGGCAGCCGTGGTACTACCCGCGCGCTGTGCTTTTCGTGCCCCTTTTTTTCGCATTCCGGCTTTCTCTTGCTCGGGATCAGGTTTAATTCCGGCGGTGCCCGCGGCTTTACCGCGCCCAGCCTTGCCGAATTTTGTTGCGACATTACTGCCCTTCCCTGAGAGTGCCGAGCCAGAACGCGCTTTGCCGGATGTGACCTTGCCGTTGGCATCGACCAAGGCTAAATCGATTTTTCGCGCTTCAAGATTAACGGCGAGGACTTTGACATCCAGCACATCGCCCATTTTGAATACCCGGTGGTTATGACCGCCAATCAACTGCTGACGCTCAGTATCAAAATGGTAATAATCATTGGGTAAGGAACTGATATGAACCAAACCTTCGATATAAAGCTCACTTAAACGGATAAACAAGCCAAAATTGGTAACCGTTGACACTACACCTGGGAAACTGTCGCCAATATGGTCTTGCATAAATTCGCACTTAAGCCAGTCGGATACCTCGCGCGTGGCATCATCGGCACGACGTTCCGTCATCGAGCACTGTTCCCCCAAAGGCTGCATTTGCTCGGTGGTGTAGCCTCGAGCACCCGTGACCTTGGCACCTTGTTGTTGCAACACGGCTTTTATAGCGCGATGCAATAGTAGGTCCGGGTAACGGCGGATGGGCGACGTAAAATGAGCGTAAGCTTCAAGTGCTAAGCCAAAATGCCCTTGATTATCCGGTTGATACACCGCTTGTTTTAATGAACGTAGCAACGTGGTTTGAATGAGTTCTTTATCTGGCCGGTCATCCAAGCGCTGCAACAATTCCATAAGCGCCAATGGCGTCGGCTCTTCAGGTAAATCCGTGTGAATACCCAGCTCTTGTAAAAAACGTTTGAAGTTGGCAAAGCGATCGCCGTCGGGCTGCTCATGTACCCGATACAATGCTGCGGCTTGTTGTTTTTCAACACACTGAGCGGCGGCAACGTTGGCCAAAATCATACATTCTTCGATTAGTTTATGCGCATCGTTGCGATGCACCGGCACGATCTGCTCGATCTTGCGGTGGCTGTTGAAGATAAAACGTGTTTCAACGGTTTCAAATTCTATCGCTCCACGCGCTTGCCGGACCTTGGTCATTTGCCGGAACAAACTGTACAAATTATCCAAGTTGGTCAAGGTATGCGCATATTGTTGCCGAAGATCCACATCACCTTGCAGAATTGCATGTACTTTGTTGTACGTTAAACGCGCAACTGAATGCATCACCGCTTCGTAAAATTGATAACTGGTTAATTTGCCTTGTGCATTGATATGCATATCCGCGACAAAACACAATCGATCGACCTGTGGATTCAGCGAACATAGCCCATTCGATAGACCTTCAGGCAACATCGGCACCACATGATCAGGAAAATATACCGAGTTACCACGTTCTAAGGCTTCACGATCCAGTGGCGTATCGGGCAGTACGTATGCACTGACATCGGCAATGGCGACCCACAAATGCCAACCGCCATCGTCTTTTCGCTCACAATAGACGGCATCGTCAAAGTCTCGCGCATCTTCACCATCAATGGTCAGTAAGCCAAGCTTGGTTAAATCCACACGTCCTGCTTTTTGCTCGGCACTGACTTCTGCGCCATATGCCGCGACTTGTTGCTGCACCGCCTGGCTAAATTCATGAGGAATTTGATGATTACGGATCGCAATCTCGATCTCCATACCAGGTGCCATATGCTCACCCAGCACTTCAATCACTTTGCCTACGGCATTGACCCGTTTTGATGGCCGCTGTGTCACATCCACGAGCACTACTTGCCCATGGCGAGCGATGCCCTCTTCACCCAGTGGAATCACAATATCTTGCGTTAAACGCGGATCATCCGGGACGACCACGCCAAGTGCGTAATCTTTGTAGTAGCGCCCAACAATAGGCTCGGTCCGCGGCTGGATCACCCGAACCACGCGCGCTTCAATTTTATCTTTACTACGAATATCGATGGCACTGGCCAGTACCACATCGCCGTGCAGCAAACGCTGCATTTCATGATGCGGTATAAACCAATCGACGCCACCTTGTTCTAATTTTAAAAAACCAAACCCATCACGGTGGCCAATGACGGTACCTTTTACCAAGTCTAAGTCGTCGACTAAACCATAACGTTTGGTTTTGGTGAATAATAATTGCCCATCCCGCTCCATCGCACGTAACCGTTTTTTCAAGGCAAACAGCTGTTCTTCATCAGACAGTGCTAATTCGGTGGCGAGCTCTTCAAAATAGGCGGGATGCTGACGTTGTCTTAAATGCTCGAGGATAAACTCTCGGCTGGGGATTGGGTTGTCGTATTTTTCTTGCTCACGCGCAAGATGCGGATCCAAAATGGTCATGCGTACTCTTTTCTACTAAAACAGCGCTCAGTGTAGCAGAAGTTGATATCAGTTTCACCTTGACTGTTGAATAAAAGCACAAACAGAGTCCTCGGTATAACGCCTATGCAGTCTCCCTGTACAAGATAAGACGATGGGCAACCATGAATACTCAAGTTTCTATTCACTACATCGGCTGTTGTGCTCGACGCACGGCGGCGGCGGGCATTCGTTTTGCTAACTGACCGAGCAACACCGCGATGCGTTGATGCGTTGCGTCATCCGCGGTAACGGCATGATGTAACCAGCGATAGACAGTTTCGTAGTCCACAGGGCTACCCTCATCTTGTAACATCATTTCAGCCAATCGAATCTTGGCAGGCAAATTGCCCATCGCGGCCGCTTGAAATAAAAATTGTCGCGCTTTGGCGCTATCTTTTTGTACAAATTTGCCGAGATGATAATAACGCCCTAGCTGCTCCAGCCCCTCAGGCAAGCCCTGCAAGGCGGCAGCCTGCATCAGGTCCCAACCGCGTTCGATATCTTTGGGCACGCACACACCATAAGCTAACATGTCGCCAAACAAGAATTGATACGAGGGTAGCTTCATAATATCAGCACGTGCTTCGATATCCCGTACCAACTGACAATCGTCTTGTTTGACCCGCTTTAAATGCTGATTTTGCCGAATAAGCACTAATAACTCGTCTTGCGAATACAGTTGAACCACTTGCGGATCGGCAAGCGGCAATGCATTATCCCGACTATTGCTGGGAGTATCAGCCTCACGCGGCGTATTGGTTGCCGCTTCGTTAAGAGGCTCGGCCTGCATCACTTGCTCATCGCTAGCTAGTGTATTAGGGACTTCTGTTGGTTGCGGTACTGTTTGCCATGCCATGCTAGGTATCACAAAACCGGCCATGCAAAGCATGAAACCAACGCGCATGTAAGAACCAAACGTCCGATGGCGAATATGTCGACGAGATGGAACCAGATTAAATTGTTTCGCGTGGGATGCATCGGCAGTTTGTTGCCTCCCACACATCGACTCTTGCAACCATCGCATCACTCAAACTCCTTACCACAACGTTATATCACGCACAGCTTGTCACCAGGGCCAATGCGACAAGGTTTTAGCATCGCGTTCAACCTTGTAAAAGCAACATCTAAGCAGGCATCATATCAACGTCATAGGTGACGTGACGCGCACTATGACGTCTTTACCTGAGGCTTTCAAAATGTTGACGCGTGGCGTTTAGGTTGGAAATAAAGCAAGAAACACGCCATAAACAAGCCTTACTAGGACAACAATAAGCTCTCGTTTACTTATGGGGCGGAGCGCTATCTGCACAAACCTGCCGCACTATTTATATCAGCTATGGGCGATGCATGTATGGGCGACTTCATCTGAGGATGTGATACATCTCATGATGTATCGCTATTTTATAGCGCCAATCGTCCATCAAACCAACAATAACGCCCTATTTGAGGCTGTTGCATGCATCACTTTATTCAAGGTAAACGCTATCAACCAGCAAAAATGACATTGATGTAGGCTAGCGCACCATTGCACTAGCCGTTGACTGGAAAAAGAGCTGACTTATCGCTCGTTTCGCCACCATATTGCCGCAGGTTCTTGCCCCAAAGTATCTTGAATTGGCGCGGCGCCTATGGCTGTAGAATTAGGCGTTGCGAATGCTGGGCAGCTGCCCGTTTTGATGTGGGTCAAGGCCGCTTGCCACTGCGGATCCGCATCGCTGCCCCAATCGCCAGCAATCGTCGGTTTAACCTGACACTGTGCTGGCAAACCATCAAAATAGTCGCCAAAACCCCGCGCATTCACGGTTTGGAAATTGATCGCGAACAATACCTTATTACAAATATTGCTAGGCATCATACCGATAGGTTTACCACAGGTCGTTTCCCCAATCGTCACCACGTCGATAAATGGCCGCAGGGAATTGATCACCATCTCTGATGCCGAACAGGTGGATGGCGAGGTCAACACATACACTTTTTTCAGCCCAAGTGCTTGGCGGCCATTGCCAAGACTAAACGCCGAACTCTCATTTTTATTGCTATTTTTGTCATTATAACGATATTGCACAAAGACTTGGCCATTGACCTGTGGCCAAGCAATCTGGCTACTCAGCTGATTAGCGACCCGGATCAAACCACCGCCGTTGTATCGCAAATCCAACACCAGCGTGTCTACATTTTGTGCTTTAAACTGATCAAAGACGGTGTTTAGTTCACTCTCCGTCAAATCAATAAAGCTGCTTTGTACCATATAACCTATGGTTCGCCCGTCGAGCCGCTGTACTGAACTATGCAAAATGGTATTGGTGGTCACCGCAGATTTCGTCAGTAACCGTTCTACCACATTGCCATTATTGCTCGTCCAGCGCACCGTGCGTTGCACACCTGCCGTTGCGGTGCCAAACATGTCGTCATTGGTTTTACGCTTCGCGTCGATATCCGCCAACCATGTCGCCACCGGAATGTTATCAATGTGAGTGATGGTATCGCCGCGCCGTAATCCTTCCCGATATGCCGAACTATCGGTATAGACATACGCCATCAGTAACCCATCCCGGCGGCTATTTATCTGCTGTGAAAAGCCAAAACCAACATAACGAGCATTGATATAGCGATCTTGGTATTCTTGCGAAGTTATAATAAAGCTAAATCGGTCTTTGCTAGATTTAACCGCCGTCAATAAGTCGTTGGATGATTTATACGCGCTAGGATTAATCGAGGCTGGTAAATCGCGATACCAAAAATAGTCCTTTTGCAGCGACTCAAACACTTGTTGATTTTCACCCTCAGTGGTGCACATACCCGATACTGCATCACCAAGGTTGTTTTCTGAACTGGTATTATCACCACAGGCAGTTAAAGCGGCCAACACCAAACTCGCGACTACATACCTGCGCATATCACATCCTTTTTAATAAAAAACGCTGCATATAGCAGCGTTTTAACATTAAATCATCGATGAAGCAACATAGCCGTTAGTGGCTGCGTTTGGCAACTACATCATGCAAACGGATGGTGTAGAACGATCGTTTGTACACGATCGGGCCCAGTTGATACGATATCAATCGGAACCCCAGTGACCGCCTCTAAGCGCGCGATATAGTCGCGAGCCGCTTGTGGCAAATCAGCCAATTGTTGCACACCAAAAGTACTTTCTTGCCAGCCAGGCATGGTTTCGTAAACAGGCGTCACTAACTCGTAACCTTCAGCCGCCAGTGGCGGAACATCGGTCACACTGCCATCGGGTTGTTGATAGCCAACACAAATCTTCACTTCGCTCAAACCATCGAGGACATCGAGTTTGGTTAAGCAGAAGCCTGAAATGCTGTTCAGCTGCACCGCGCGACGCACGGCGACGGCATCAAACCAGCCACAACGACGCTTACGGCCGGTGGTGGCGCCAAACTCATGGCCTTTCACACCCAAATGTTCACCCACTTCGCAATCGAGCTCGGTTGGGAATGGGCCAGAACCCACGCGCGTGGTGTAGGCTTTAACAATGCCCAACACATAGTCGAGGTAACGTGGGCCAAAACCAGCGCCCGTCGCTACACCGCCAGCAGTGGTATTGGATGACGTCACGTAGGGGTAAGTACCGTGGTCAATATCTAAAAGCGTACCTTGCGCGCCTTCAAACATGATTTCTTTACCGGCTTTGCGCGCTTTATCCAGCAAATCTGTGACATCGACAACCATAGATTTCAACATATCAGCCAAGGCTAACGCGTTATCTAGGGTGGTTTGATAATCCACAGCATCAACTTTGTAATACTGGGTCAGCGTGAAGTTATGTAGCTCCATCAGTGACTTCAGTTTTTCAGCGAATAACTCAGGATTAAACAAATCGCCAACACGAAGACTGCGGCGAGCCACTTTATCTTCATATGCAGGACCAATGCCACGACCTGTGGTGCCGATTTTCTTGTCACCGCGTGCTTGTTCGCGCGCGACATCCAATGCCACATGGAATGGCAGGATCAGTGGACAAGCTTCTGACAACACAAGACGCTCTTTGACCGGAACGCCACGCTGTTCAAGCATAGTCATTTCTTTGAGCAAGGCTTCTGGTGATAGCACAACGCCATTACCGATGACACATTTTACGTTGTCACGCAAAATGCCGGATGGGATCAGATGCAGCACAGTTTTTTCGCCGTTGATCACTAAAGTGTGACCGGCATTGTGACCGCCTTGATAACGCACCACAAAACTCGCCTTGTCGGTTAGTAAGTCGACAATTTTACCTTTTCCTTCGTCACCCCATTGGGTGCCGAGCACTACAACGTTCTTGGCCATGGTTCCTACATCATGGAAAAAATTGAGGCCTGAATTCTAACAAATTCGCCAGCAAAGTTCAGCCTAAGGGGGTAAAAAAAAAGCAGCTTTTTTTAAGCTGCTAATTTATATGGTGTTTTACAAAAAATTTATCCAGACATCCAGCAATCCAGATGATTTAGACTTGGTTTAAGCAATCTAAACGTATATCACTAACATCATGATAAAGCGCAAAACCAAAACGTAATCTGGTGCCACGATAATCCGTATGAATGCCCTGTTGCTTTAACCAGGCAGCGAATTCCGCCGTTTGCTGCGCACTTGGCAATTCAAAGGTGAGAAAATGACCGTGCTCGGCCACGTCGTTGAATAAAAAACGATCACGGTTTAACAGTGGGTGCTGCAAGCTATCCAACTGCTGCAGAAATGCCTGCTGCAGCTGCTGCACATGCGCATGGATCTGCGCGACCGAAATATCTTCGTGCGACAACATAGATAAAGCGGCGTCTAAACGATATAAAGCAGCATAGTCCATGGTCGAACCGGCAAATTGATAGCCATCGCTGCTGTAATTGACGCACTGCGCTTGCCCATGCGCCAGTTGGGCAAAACCGGCAAACCAGCCGGTGTACATAGGACGTAGCTGATTGTGCTTCGGTACCACCATAAAACAACAGCCTTCACCGCCTTGCGCGTATTTATAACTACCTGCTAAATAAAAAATACGGCCTTCAACGGCTGATAAATCGGTCGGTAGCGCCATAAAACCGTGATAACCATCGACCGCTATCACTGCATCGCTCATTTGTGCCAACTGTAGCAATAACTCAGTGATCCGAGGAACAACTAAACCGGAGTTAAAAAATACCTGGCTAAAAAATATCACGTGCGGCTTAGATTGCGCGACAGCCGCCAGTAAACGCGTTCCAAAGGTTGCTACAGGCTCACTCGGCACTGTCACCAAGTTCACATTGGCAAGCTCCGCCAAGCGTTGGCTCTGCCGCTGAAAGCTATGAAACTCACTATCGCTGGTTACAATCGTCAAGGGTTGCTGCCAATCAAAACAGCTAAGTAATCGGAACAGTAATTCGTGGGTATTGGGGGCGAACACAATCTGTTCAGCTTGCGACAAATGTAAAATGTCTGCGATTTTTCGCTGCACGGCTGGCACTTTTTCGCCAAGAATCATATCCCACTTTTCATCAACCAATCGTGCACTATCATCCCAATACGCCAGCATGGCGTCACGTGTGACGTCTGGCCAATAGTGATGCGAATGACAAGCGTAGTGCTGGACATTTGGATGTTGTGTTAAGAAGCCTTGATAATATTTTTTATAACTGCGCATCGCTGTTGCTCTCTTGCTCAAATACACTCTTAGTTCTAATCATCATCTTTGCCATCAAAGCATTGTCATCTGAGTACTGTCATCCGAGTACTGTCATCTGAGTACTGTCATCCGAGTACTGTCATCCGAGACAGTCATCAGGACACTATCATCCGACGGCACATACTGACGTAGAACATGAATAAAAAAAGGCCCCGCAGGGCCTTTTTTTATTTGTCAGATTTCATGTAACGGAAAAACTCATTATCCGGTTGCACCACTAACACATCACTTTTGCTATTAAAGCTATTACGGTACGCTTCCATACTGCGAACGAAGCTAAAAAACTCAGCATTCTTTTGATAGGCATCCGCATAGACTTTCGCTGCCATTGCATCACCTTCACCGCGAATCGTCCGAGCGTTCCGCTCAGCGTCGGCAAGCATTACCGTCACTCGCGCATCAACATCGGCACGAATAATTTCCGCTTGCTCCTGACCACGTGCCCGATGCTCTTTTGCCACAGCACTGCGCTCAGCACGCATCCGCTCGTAAATATTGTCGCTGATTGAATCTGGCAGGTTAATTTTTTTCACCCGCACATCCACAATCTCAATCCCAAGTTCAACCGCGCCTTTGCCGGCTTGATCCATGGCACGCTGCATCAATTGCGAACGCTCACCTGACACGATTTCTTGGATGGTACGAGTACCAAATTCAGTCCGCAAACCGTTATTAATATGCTGTTTTAATAAAGACTCCGCACGTGCAGTGTTACCGCGCGTCGCAAGGTAATACTTACCGAAGTCTTTGATTTTCCACTTCACATAACTGTCAACCAGCAGGTCTTTTTTCTCTGCTGTGACAAACCGATCGGCGGGATCGTCTAAGGTTTGAACGCGTGCATCCAGTTTAGAGATTTTTTCAATTAACGGCACTTTGAAATGTAAACCAGGTTCAAACACCTGAACATTACCCTCAGCATCCCGCTGCACCTTACTGAACTGGAACACAATGGCGCGCTCACCTTCAGCAACAACAAAAACACTGGACGTCACCACTAATCCAACCAGGCCGATTAAGCCCATAATCATATTATTCATCAGTTTCCTCTCCCAGTACGACCGCTATCCCGAAGTGTTTCAGCCCTTGCAGGCGCATCGGTGATGACAGGCTGCGCGCTGAATGATGGCGTATCCTGATTTGGTGTTCTGACTGACGATGTAGCTTGTGAATTACCCACCATCTTATCTAAAGGCAAATACATGATATTGTTGCCATTTTTTACATCAACCAACACCTTTGAGGTGTTGCTGTACACTTGTTCCATGGTTTCGATGTACAAACGTTGACGGGTGACGTCTGGCGCCGCAATAAACTCAGGCAGCAATTTTTCAAAACGAGCAACCTCACCTTGCGCTTTTAATGTTGCCTGCTGTTTGTAAGCTTCTGCTTCTTGCAACTTCCGGTTCACCTGTCCACGCGCTTGTGGCTCAATCTCACGTGCATAAGCTTCGGCACGACGAATGTAGGTTTGTTCGTCTTCTTGCGCTTTGATGGCATCGTCAAAAGCCGGCCTTACCTCTTCCGGTGGACGCGCATCACGGAAGTTTACATCAACGATTTCCAAACCTAGGTTATAGGGTTTGATAATGTTTTCGAGCTCGGTTCGTGTATTTTGCCGAACGACCTCACGGCCCTTAGTCAACACATCATCCATCAAGGAGTGGCCGACGACGTAGCGCAGCGCGGCATCCGTTGCTTCTAACAAACTCACATCCGGCGCAACCACGGCGAACTTGTAAGCCCGCGGATCATTCACTCGGTACTGCACTTCAAACGTCACGCGTACGAGGTTTTGATCTTGTGTCAAAATAAAACCATCGGTTTTTAAGGTTTCAACACTGCTTACATCGACAGGGATCACTTGGTCAATAAATGTGGGTTTCCAATGAATACCAGAATTAACTTCAGTGTGATATTGCCCTAACCGCAACACGACGCCACGCTCAGATTCTTTTATCGTGTAGATACCACTGAGTACCCATGCTAACAGACCAACACCGCCAAGTACGAGGGCTGCAGCTGAGCCGCCACCACCTTGTGATACCGGACCAGAGCCGCCGCCACCAAACAAGCCAGAGAGCTTTTTGCTCAAATTACGAAAGGCTTCATCCAAATCTGGCGGGCCTTGGTTACGCCCACCCTGATTCCAGGGATCATTATTTTTGCCGTTATTACCCGGCTCATTCCAAGCCATAATTACTCCGTCTTGCTGATCGTGATTTATGAAATAAACAAAGCTACGTTGCTGCTATTCACGCGACTATAATGGTTTAACGCTCTCAGAACAACGGGCGATCGTATTAGATCCAACACTTTGTAAGTCAATAGCATACAAAACTTTTAAGCTATCACTGTTGCACAACGCGCTTTTTCTATCGATCCACAGAACGCCATAACGTTATACGTCACACCCTATAGTGATTACCTACATCGCCGTACTATAACGTTATGTTGAACATGCCCACCTAGGTCTGAGTCGGTATCCACCCTTTATGCGATGGGTGTTAGACCATATAGCGCAATAACTCGTCATCACTTTGTTTTACGAGACGTTCCCAGCTCGCATGTTCCAACCCTAATGTCATCCAGCACACACCGCTATCATCAAAATGCTCGGTACGAACGGCACCGAGCTGATGAAAACGCGCTCGCCACTGACTAGCTTGTGGCGGCAACGCCAGTTGCAACTGTAAAAATGCTCCGGCTAATCGTTGCACCAACGCTTGATGCAACAGATCAATACCTTCGCCGGTTGCCGCCGACAAATAGACAGCGATGGGCAGCTGCTGCTCATCATATTCGATACGTGGCGATAATTGCGCCCGATCGATTTTGTTATAAATCTTTAATTGCGGCACATCGACAGCGTCAATTTCCGTCAACACCGCTTGTACTTGTGCGATATTATCGCTCATCCGTTCATCCGCAACATCGATCACATGCAGCTGTAAATCGGCATCGCGGGTTTCTTGCAACGTCGATTTAAACGCAACCACCAGATCATGTGGCAGATGGCGAATAAAACCAACGGTATCCGCAAAAATAACCTGACCTAATTCGGCCAGTTTTAGCTGACGAAGCGTCGGATCGAGGGTGGCAAATAGCTGATCAGCGGCATACACATCCGCCTGAGTTAATCGATTGAACAACGTGGATTTACCGGCATTGGTATAACCGACCAATGAGATCACAGGAATTTCGGCACGCTGACGCGCGCGCCGACCTTGCTCACGCTGTCGATTGACTTTGTCGATCCGCTGATGAAGCATGGTCATGCGCTCTTTGAGTAAACGCCGGTCGGTTTCCAAGCGCGTTTCACCTGGGCCACGTAAACCAATACCGCCTTTTTGACGTTCATTGTCAAATCCACGAATTAGACGTGAGGCAAGGTGTTTAAGCTGTGCTAACTCGACCTGAAGTTTACCTTCATAACTGCGGGCACGCTGCGCGAAAATATCGAGAATAAGCGTGGTTCGGTCAATCACGCGGCATTGGATTAACCGCTCAAGGTTTCGCGTTTGTGCAGGTGACAAGGCATGATTAAACACCACTAAACTCGCTGAGGTTGATTGCACAAGCTCAGCCAATTCAAGCGCTTTACCACTACCAATAAATAAACGCGCATCCACAGTGCTGCGATGACTGGTTAACACCGATAGCACAGCAGCACCTGCAGATGTCACTAACATCTGCAGTTCGTGCAAATCTTCATTTACACTCTCTTGTGGAAAATAAACATGTACCAGGATGGCTTGCTCTGGCACTTGAACATGGTCAAACAAGAGAGGCCATCCTTTTGGTTATTCCATCTCGTCCATGTCACCACTGCCAGTGCCATGACTGGTCATGGTATTCACAGCGCGCGCAGGAACGACCGTAGAGATAGCATGTTTATAAACCATTTGGCTTACGGTGTTTTTCAGAAGGATGACGAATTGATCAAAAGATTCAATTTGCCCTTGGAGTTTGATCCCATTCACCAAATAAATCGACACTGGAATACGCTCGCGTCTTAAGGTGTTTAAAAATGGATCTTGTAATGATTGGCCCTTTGCCATCTGCCGCTTTCCTTATTATTAGATTTGCTGTTCGTATATATGGATTATTATATAGTTTTCAAGTCGTTAAATAACGCTTTTTTTCATACTCATTTAGCGTAGCGAACTTACTACAGCTTGCAAGTTTTCCGTCAGACTTCTATCGCTGGATAGCCATGTTAAATCGTGCCATCCGCGCAACCAGGTTAACTGCCGTTTCGCTAACTGCCGTGTAGCGGCAATACCACGATACACCATCTCATCGTAACTCACTAGCCCGTCCAGATAATCCCAGACCTGCCGGTAACCAACACAGCGCATGGAGGGTAAATCTGGATGTAAATCTGGCCTTGCTTTTAACGCTTCGACCTCGGCGATAAAGCCTTGCGCAAGCATTTGCTGAAATCGCAATTCTATACGCTGATGCAATACCGCCCGATCGTCTGGCGCTATCGCAAATTGACTCACGCGATAGGGAAAAGGTTCCCCTTGTTGCTGGGTTAATTCCGTCATGGTACGACCGGAGATATAAAAAACTTCCAACGCCCGATTAATCCGCTGCGGGTCATTGGGATGAATACGTGCGGCAGACGTTGGATCTATGCGGCTCAATTCTTGATGCAGCGCTGCCCAGCCCTGTTCTGCTGCACGTCTTTCAATATCCGCTCGTATGCTGATGTCAGCCTCAGGTAAAGGCGATATCCCTGCTAATAACGTTTTGTAATACATCATAGTGCCGCCCACCAGCACAGGGACCTTACCATGACGATGGATATCCGCAATATGACGCAGTGCATCACTGCGAAAATCGGCCGCGGAGTACGCCTGAGCAGGATCTAAAATATCAATCAAGCGGTGTGGCGCTTGGACAAGCTCTTCACGTGTTGGTTTGGCGGTACCGATATCCATTCCCCGATAAATCAAGGCGCTATCGACACTGACAAGCTCGGCATTGCCCTGTTGTGCTAACGCCATGGCCAGCGCCGTTTTCCCCGCTGCGGTAGGCCCCATTAAAAAAACCACCGGTAAATTTTCACCGAGGAAGGATTCAGACATCACAAACTCCTAAATTTCGAACCGCAGCAACAGCTGGCTGGCAAAGCAAGTGCGCAACATCTTTTACGACCTTATGCTACCACTATAACATGCTAGGGACCTGAGGCTGCTACCTACGAAAACATCGCCTTATGACAAAGCGCTAAAACATGACGTAACCATAAAACGAAATAGCTCAACTTGCAGTGAAATTCGGCGAGAGTAACAGCGCTATACAAGACGGCGGGATAGGTTCAATACTCCAATGCGTAGGATCCGACGCTATAGCGGCAAAAGCATGCTGTATTTTATCCAGTGTTAGTTTCGCCTCTGGTAGCAACACCGTCCACAGCGACATCAGCAGCTGATGTTCCGTTTGAGCCACATTTGCAGGCCAATGCTGCCACCACAGCGGTAACCACTGAGCAATCGCCGTCTGCTTGAGAAGAATGGGCACCGCGCGGATAATCACGACAGATTCATGCACCAAAAGGTCAAAACCTAAGGCCGATAGCTGCTGCGCTTGGCAAAGTAGCGCGGGCAATTCGTGTGCGCCGATTTTTAAACGAATCGGCATTAATAAGGTTTGGCTCACCGGTGGCTGCATGATCCACCAACGACTGAACGTTTCAGCCACGTTAACACGGACAACGTGTCCTGCCACCCGCGTCATGGCAAAGGCATGATTTAACCAAAGCCAATCGGTCAATACCGCGTTGGATGACGCCGCAGATGGCACTAAGTTTTGAACTGACGTGTTTTGAACTGACGTGTTTTGAGCTGACATGTCTTGAGGTGACGTTTCTAGAGGTGACGCGTGCTGATCACCCGCAGCCTGCAATGGCTGATAATCTGCCGTTGGCACAGGGACCATCGGTGTTGACGGCATTAGCCATCCCTGTGGTTTTGCCGGATATGGACTCAAACGTGCCGCGGCAGACGCTCGCCCTGCGGGCTTACCCGTCATGGCGCCGCTGTTATAACGATGGGATGGCGATGTCTTGACCTGATGCAATGAGCGTTCATGACCGGTGAATACATCGGCCGAAGCGGCTGGCGCAGGCGGTCGAATGTCCGCCCGTTCAGTGGGAGGCAACACCGACGGTTGCGGCTGTCGTTCGGCAAACTCATCATCGCTGGACGGTGCAGGGTTTGATGACCTGCCATCCTTAACCGAGGTGTCAAATGCGAGTTGCTGCGCTTGCTGTAATGCATCTTGAAGCGCCGAGGCAATAAAATCGTGCACCAATCGCGCCTGATGAAAGCGCACTTCATGTTTGGCTGGATGGACATTCACATCGACCTCCGCCGGATCGAGAGTGAGGTAAAGCACAAACGCCGGTTGAGCGCCAGCTGCGATGCGATCACCGTAGGCTTGTCGAATCGCATGATTGAGCAATTTATCCCGCATCATGCGGCCATTGACATAACTGTATTGGCAACTGGGTTGTGGGGTACAACTGGCCGCATGTTGGAGCCAGCCACTGAGCTGCATGCCCTCATACTGCGCTTCCACATACAGCACTTGCTGCATAAAGGCTCGGCCACAGAGCAGCGCAAGACGCTTTTCTTTGGCTTGTTGCTGGCTTGCCAGTGGCAGTTGACGCACGACACTACCATTGTGCGTCAGTTGAAAAGCCACATCAAAACGACTAAGCGCCAATTTTTTGATCAATTCTTCTATATGGCTAAATTCAGTCTTTTCACTGCGCAAAAAGCGTCGCCGCGCTGGGGTGTTAAAAAATAAATCTTGTACCGACACCGTGGTGCCATTCGGGTGCGCGGCCGGTAAAATCTGCACCGCCATATCGCGACCTTCAGCTTTCGCTTGCCAGGCACTGTCTTGCGCTGCCGGTTTTGACGTTAACGTCAAACGCGATACCGAACTAATACTCGCCAGCGCTTCACCACGAAACCCCAAACTCATGATACGGGCTAAATCATCTAACTCACTGATTTTACTGGTCGCATGTCGACTTAGCGCTAACGCCAACTCATCTTTGGCAATACCTGCGCCGTTATCGCGAATATTAATCAGGCGACAACCACCTTTTTCGATATCGATCCATAGCGAGGTAGCCCCCGCATCCAAGGCATTTTCCACCACTTCTTTGACCACAGATGCAGGCCGCTCCACCACTTCGCCGGCAGCGATTTGGTTGGCAAGCTGTGGTGAAAGAAGCTGAATAGGCATCGCTAAGGGATCCTTAAGGTCTGGCCAATTTGTACGGTATCCGACTTCATGTTATTGGCGGCTTTTATAGCTGAAATGCTGGTGTTGTATTTTTTGGCAATCTCAGACAACGAATCACCCGCTTTTACTTTATGTTGTCGCGGCGTCTTCACCGGTGGCGGCGCTTTTACCGCACTGCCCACAGTCTTAGCACCTTTCACCGTCACGGGCTCTGGTAAGCGTTGGGTCGGTAATTGGCTAGCTGGCACGCTGGACGTTGGCAATCCACCGGCACCTCGATTTGACAATGGCTGTACCGCGCCTTGGCTATTTGCGGCAGAATTTTTTCCTGCAACGCTATTGATTGTGGTATCCGCGGCCGCAGTTGAAACCTCAACGCGTGTTGTATTTTTTGCCGGCGCACGGCCTTTTCGCTTTGCTAACCACGAATCACTCGGAGGATTGCGATGAAAATGCTGTTTTAACGCACGAAAAATGGCCTTGGCTAGCTTCTGTTGATGCGCAGCGCTCTTTAAACGCTGCTCTTCACTGGGGTTAGAGATATAACCCGTTTCCACCAAAATCGATGGAATATCTGGCGCTTTTAATACCCCAAGACTGGCCGCTTGCGGCTCTTTACGGTGCAGGCGCGTGACTGTTGCCATTTCTGCCAGCACAGTTTTGGCGACTTCAAACCCCGTGGTCATGGAGTGATTCATCGATAAATCCAACACGGTTTGCGCTAAGTAAGGCTCCTTGTTGGAATCTTTCATCACTTCCGCCACACCACCGAGTAATTCAGAATGTTGTTCGGTTCGCTCCATCATTCGACCAACCTCGGTCGTTGCGCGTTTTAACGACAACACCCACACGGATGCGCCATTGGCACTACGATTTTCCGCGGCGTCGGCATGAATAGACACCAATAAATCGGCTTGTCTTGCCCGTGCGAGATCGGGTCTTTTACTGGGGTAGATATAATAATCGGCGGTTCGGGTAAGCACAGCTCGCATGCCAGGTTCTTGATCAATCAGCGCGGCTAACCGCTGCGTCACCGCCATGGTCACGTGCTTCTCATAGGTGCCCCCTTTACCCACTGCTCCAGGATCATGACCGCCATGGCCCGCATCGAGGGCGATGATCACATCCCTGCCCTGACCAGATTGGTTGGGGGCTGGCTTAGGTGGTGGCGGCACGGTTGCAGTTGGCGCACTCACCTCACTATGGGGAATATCAACGACTAACCGGTCGCCATACCTGTCACTCGGTGGCAGGCTAAACACCCGACTTTGTGCCGGATTCGTAAGATCAATTTGAATTCGTATACTGTTCTTGTTTGGCACTTTGGTGACGCGAATATCGCGCACCCAATCGGATTCCCCGGACATTTTGCCAAGCGAGGTCGACGATATTTGCTCTAATTGCAGCAACACTTGATTTTTGCTACTGGGCAGCACGCTAAATTTCGGTTTTTCATTGAGATCAAAAACAACGCGGGTCGTATCCGGTGATGGCCAAATGCGCACCGATTCAATTTTACCCGCCGCCCAGCTGAACGACGGGATAACGGCAAGCATGAATACCACAAGGCTACGACATGATAACAGTCTTAAGCTGCATTTTTCCTTCAACCACTGCACAACATTACCCATGATGCTTGCTCTTTATCGCTGTTGACGTAATGCCGTCATGGGCAGGCAACTGTCGTTGCAGTTGCAACAACATGTGGTCACCACGAGGACTATGGCTCGACAGTTGGCACAAGCGTTCAGAGGTTTGCAGTGTCAATTCAATCGATATATCCGCAGAAGGTAACAACCCAGCTCCCTGCTCAGGCCACTCCACCAAACAAAGATGCTGTGGCATAAAATAATCGCGGATCCCCATAAACTCTAATTCTTCAGGATCGCGCAGTCGATAGAGATCAAAGTGAAATACCGATAAACCATCAATGTCGTAAGGTTCAACTAAGGTGTAGGTAGGACTTTTCACCGTCCCTTGGTGGCCGAGCGCTTGCAGCAGATAACGGCTAAACGTAGTTTTACCCGCACCTAAACCACCAGATAAATAAATAAACCCACCTTGCTCACAGGCATGTGCTAACGCCTGTGCCAACTGAGCGGTAGCAGTTTCATTGTGTAACAGATATTGCGCGATCATCGATATCTCAACTGGTTATACTCGGCAGCCACCCAATCACCCTAGGTATTCACCTAAAGTAGCGTTTAAAGGTTGCAAAGGCGACATGCTATCAAATTATCGGCGTCGAAACTAGGACGCCGCGGCATAGGGTTAGACTATAACAATGCGTAAAGTGATTGACGAAAGTCGCCACTCATCGCTCAGCACGAGCGCAATAGCGCACATTCGCAGTGTAAGCAACCAATATGCTTTGATTATGCTTCTGCGCAACCAGCGAGGTGAATACATGATCGAGGTATTACGGGAAGCACTACCGACAATGCCTTGTTAACGGTTTATAATGCCGCCAGTTTTCGTTAGATGAATCGGAATCACCATGACAACGTCCGCGACAACAACCATCGACTGGTCGGCCTTGGCTCTGCTGATCAAACAATGGGCACAAGAACTTGGCTTTGCTAAAGCGGGCATCGCCGATACCGATTTACGCGAGGAAGAGCCGCGATTACAGGCTTGGCTTGATGCGGGTATGCATGGCGATATGCACTACATGGCCAATCATGGCATGATGCGCTGTCGTCCAGCCGAATTAGAACCTGGTTGCCTGCGAGTAATTTCGGTGCGCATGAATTATTTACCAGAACAGGCCGCCTTTGCCACGCACCTAGCCGATCCTAACCAAGCCTATATCAGTCGTTACGCCTTAGGACGTGATTATCATAAGGTGATTCGCCAACGACTTAAACAACTGGGCGAACGGATCCGCGACTATGTCGGTCCTTTTGGTTATCGCCCATTTGTGGATTCAGCGCCTGTGTTGGAGCGGCCTCTGGCCGCGAATGCCGGGCTTGGATTTGTCGGTAAACATAGCTTGTTACTCGATGCAACTGATGGCTCGTGGTTTTTTTTAGGCGAGCTATTGGTAGATTTGCCGTTACCTGTCGATGCCCCCATTCCAGAGCAATGTGGCAGCTGTGTGGCCTGCATAACCATGTGCCCGACGCAAGCCATAGTCGCGCCTTATGTTGTCGATGCGCGGCGCTGTGTGAGCTACCTCACCATCGAGCATGCAGGGGCTATTCCGGTAGAACTTCGGCCATTGCTCGGTAATCGGATCTACGGCTGTGATGATTGTCAGTTGGTATGCCCGCATAATCGCCTAGCGCCGCTGACACAAGAGAAAGATTTTGCCAGACGGGCATTATGGCAAGAACAGCGATTACTGCAGCTGTGGCAATGGAGTGAAGCTGAATTTTTAACCGCCACCGAAGGCAGTGCTATTCGTCGGATTGGTCATGAACGTTGGCAACGTAATATCGCAGTCGCGCTTGGCAATGCGCCTTATGATGCCGCGATTGTATCGGCACTGACTGCCGCTTTGACAACGGCTTCGCCCTTGGTGTTGGAACATATCGAGTGGGCATTGCAACAACAGCACAGCAAAGCTGCAGCCCGCATTCCGATCACCGCGATTGAACCTGACACGCCCAGTTCAATACTAAACAGCATGCCAAGCACAACACCACATATGCCTCGCGCTGCTAAAAAAGTGCCCAATACTGAATTATCACGCCAACAACAGCGTTTAGTGCGCATTATAGAAGCTGGCTTGCCACGCGACGCACATTGGCACTATGGCAAGCCTGATGATGAACCTAGCGTATCGTAAACCAGCTTAAAGATTGCATAAATGCACAGTTACCTGTGATTGAATATGTTGAGTTGGATGCTTGAGGTGAACTGTTCGGCGAAGCACACTTGCCACCACAAGGCATGCGTTACAACGATGACGTCGGCGATCGCTGCTGCAGTCGCTGTTGGCAACGCGCTAAAATAGCGCGTTTTTCATCGTCGGAACTGCGTTGCCAGCTGGTGATTTCATTGATGTGACGGCCACAACCTACACAAACATCGTATAAATCCAAACAACAATGCCGGATACATGGCGACGCCGGCGTATGGGTTAACTCAACATCACTTGGCGGCGCATCATGCCGTGCATCTGATTCCATCGCATAATCCTATCTGATGATATGCAAGTGCTGAGAACGCGATTTGCATGTTAACGCTTCTTCGGTACCCAGGCCCAGATAAACTGCGCCAATACAGGTTCGATACCGGCACTGTCGTATAAGGCAACTTGTACACTAATTTCGCCTTTTTCTTGCGAATGTATCGCATGAATTTGCGCATCCGTTAACTGGGCTACCGCTTTCATGGCACCTGTCGCTCGTTTGACATAATCTAAGTGCATTGACTTTAACAGAGGTAAACGATCATCTGGCACATGCATCCCCACCAGAAAACCGGTGGCGGACTCGCCTAATAATGCCATCGCGGCTGCATGGATACCACCAATATGATTTTGCACCTTCCGATGATTGGCAAGACTTAATACCGATTGCTGTAGCGTCAGGCTTTCAACTCGGATACTGGCGGTGCCGGCCAATTTGATCGCATGGCCAAAAAGCTTGCTGCGCAGCCATGTCTGCATAAAGGTTGGATAGCGCGTCAAGCCATACACCATTTTACTTAAACGATTACGTGGTTGTAGCCACGCATGATCAGGCGTTAAATCAACATTGGTCTCGGTGAGGCTTGCATCATGATGTTGCTTAGGAATGGACGAGGAGTCGGAGGTAAAAGTCATCTGGTCATACCTGTAAAATAAAAGCAACATAACAGCTTCGCGAGCGCGATACAAGCAAAGACACTTGTTACAAAAAAGTTGGTTGATGCCCGTGTTGATTCTAGCGTGAGATTGGCAATTTGGTATGAAAGAGGTGACAAACAAACATCAGGATTTTGGAGCGGGCAACGAGGCTCGAACTCGTGACCTCGACCTTGGCAAGGTCGCGCTCTACCAACTGAGCTATGCCCGCACGGCATGACTGTAGCTAGCCATCAAAAACAAATACATTCTATATTGGAGCGGGCAACGAGGCTCGAACTCGTGACCTCGACCTTGGCAAGGTCGCGCTCTACCAACTGAGCTATGCCCGCATCAACTGAATATGTTTTTGCTATCTACAAAAATCTAGATTTAATCTAGATTGGAGCGGGCAACGAGGCTCGAACTCGTGACCTCGACCTTGGCAAGGTCGCGCTCTACCAACTGAGCTATGCCCGCAACACGGCGGTGATTGGAGCGGGTAACGAGGCTCGAACTCGTGACCTCGACCTTGGCAAGGTCGCGCTCTACCAACTGAGCTATACCCGCATACACCTGACTTAGCGCACTCAGCAACGGTTGGTATCGTGTTGAGTTAAATTGCGACTAAGCGGGGCGCATTTTACAAAATCATCACCGCTTTGCAAGCATTTTTATGAAGGCAAACGGAAAAAGTGCTGCTGATAGACTACTAATTCAGCAATAGAGTCACGAATATCATCCAGTGCTAAGTGACTATTGGATTTTTTCACCAATTGACTCACGGCAGGGTTCCATCGTTTTGCCAATTCTTTAATGGTACTGACATCAAGATTACGGTAGTGGAAATATGATTCCAACGCCGGTGCATATTTCACTAAAAAGCGCCGGTCTTGACCAATGCTATTGCCACACATCGGCGATTTGCCTGCTGGGACATATTGACTTAAAAACGCGATCGTCTGGGCCACTGCCGCATCCAAATCGACCTCACTTTGCCGGCAACGGGCGGTTAAACCACTTTTTCCATGCTGCTCGATGCACCAAGCACTCATATTGTCCAAAATATGGTCAGCCGTTTTGATGGCAAACACGGGACCCTCTGCCAAAATATTTAACTGACTATCGGTAACTATGGTGGCCATTTCTAAAATAACATCAACCTCCGGTTCAAGACCGGTCATTTCCAGATCAATCCAGATTAAATTTTGTTCACTTACGGCCATCTCAGCCCCCTTCTTGGTTTGCTACTTTGTTACTTGAGTGAATGCTAGTATCATACTACGTTCAGTGCCAATAACCGAAGTCCTTGCCGACAAAGAGTGCGCGTGACCAAAAAGAAACATCTCAATCATCGACAAACCGAACGTATTGCTGCAAATCAACGGCGACGCGTAGAGCGGTTAGAAAAAAAAACCGAGCATACCGAGCAAGGTTTGGCCAACGCGCAGCTGGGCGAGGCCGAAGCCGGCTTGGTGATCAGCCGTTATGGTCAGCATGCCGACCTTGAAGATAGCCAAGGCCAATTACTGCGTTGTAATCTGCGCCGCACCATAGGATCTGTGGTAAGTGGTGATCGTGTGGTGTGGCGCCGCATGTTGCAGCAGCAACAAGGTTCCGCCGGCGTGATCGAAGCCGTGCAAGAACGCAAATCGGTATTAACGCGCCCCGATTTTTACGATGGCTTAAAACCCGTGGCGGCGAATATCGATCTGCTTATTATTGTTTCGGCGGTGTTGCCGGTGCTTTCGCTGAATATCATCGACCGCTATTTGGTGGCCGCGGAAGCCATGCACATCAAACCGCTGTTATTGTTGAACAAAGTTGACTTGCTCAGTGATGAAAATCGAGAACAGATCAAAGCCCAAATGGCGATATATCAGCAGATCGGTTACGACGTACTGCTACTTAGCGCAAAAACGGGTGAAGGCATGGCACAATTGATGGAATATCTACAGGCTGGCTGTAGTATCTTCGTCGGCCAATCTGGCGTCGGAAAATCGTCGTTGGTAAATCACCTACTACCCGAGATAAGTGCACAAACGCAAGAGGTATCTGACGTCTCAGGACTGGGTCAACACACCACAACAGTGGCAAAACTTTACCATTTGCCTGAGGGGGGTGATTTAATTGACTCGCCGGGGATCCGCGAATTCGCCCTATGGCATTTAGAGCCTGATCAAGTGGCATGGGGATTTCGCGAATTTCGACCATGGTTAGGCCGTTGTAAATTCCGCGACTGTAAGCATGATAAAGACCCAGGATGCGCGTTACATCATGCCATCAGTATCGGCGAAATTAGCCAAGAACGTTTTGATAATTATCACCGCATCTTGCTCAGCATGGTGCAAGACAAACCAAATTATATGTAACTGGAAGCCCAAGATGGATAAGTTAAAAATCGCGTTGCAGTATGCGCTGCCGAAACATTTGATTTCACGGTTGGTTGGTTACCTTGCTGCGGCCAAACTTGGCCCAATCAGTCATGGCCTCATCAATGCGTTTATCAAGGCGTATGGTATTAATATGGCCGAAGCCAAATACGAACGCGCCAGTGACTACGCCAGTTTTAACGAGTTTTTTACCCGCCCCTTAAAAGATGGCGTCCGCCCGTTAGTGGAGGATAGCAGCATCATGGCGCATCCGGTGGATGGTGCCATCAGCCAAGCGGGCACTATCCGTGGCGATTTACTGATCCAAGCCAAAGGCCATGATTATTCGTTGCAAGCCCTGCTAGGTGGTGATGCCGCCACCGCGGCGCCATTTCAAGATGGTGAATTTGCTTGTATTTATCTAGCCCCCAAAGACTATCACCGTATTCACATGCCGATCGCTGGGACGTTACGGGAAATGATTTATGTCCCTGGTGAGCTGTTTTCCGTAAATCCATTGACGGCGCAAAACGTGCCCGGTCTATTTGCGCGTAACGAACGCGTAGTTGCAATTTTTGACACTGAGTCAGGCCCTATGGCGATGGTGTTGGTGGGTGCAACTATTGTGGCAAGTATTGAGACCGTGTGGGCAGGAACCGTCACGCCGCCAGCCGGTCGTGATGTATTCCGCTGGCAATATCCATCCACGGGTCCAACTGCGGTGCATTTGGCCAAAGGTGCCGAAATGGGCCGCTTCAAACTGGGTTCTACCGTTATTTTGGCCTTTGCGAAAAACGAAATCGAATGGTTACCAGGTCAATTTGCCGGTGCCGTCACGCGCATGGGCGCACCTTTTGCGACCTTGTTAAAACAGCAGCGCAAAAATGACGTCACTGATGCTACTACTAGCGTTGTAACCGCGGATGCATCGGGTAAATCCGCCTAATTCGCCGGCTATGCAGCAACAAACCTTTAAGCTAGACCACCTTTAGGTTTAATCATCATGCCAGCGGCCTCACCAGCGTCGCTGGCCTCACTATCAGCAGGTGTTGTATGCAGCTCTATGCCCATCGCGGTGCCAGTGGTCGTTTCCCAGAAAATACCTTACTCGCTTTTGAACAGGCGCTCGTCTGTACACCTGATGGTATTGAACTTGATGTGTTTTGCGTCGATAACGAATTAGTGGTGATTCATGACCATGAGGTGCATCGCACCACCAATGGTCAGGGCTATTTACATAGCTTTCATCTTGAGCAGCTTCAGCAACTCGATGCCGGCCAAGGTCAAAGCATCCCCCTACTGCGTGACGTACTGGCATTAGTGAATGGCCAGTGCATGTTGAATATTGAACTCAAAGGCGAAGATACGCTACCGCCATTGTTTGCGTTGTTGACTGAACTATCTCAGTCCGGCTACCCAATGGATTCCCTACTTGTTTCATCATTTAACCATCATTTGCTGCAAGGCTTACATCAGCAATGGCCTACGATTAAAATTGGTGCACTCACCGCCACATTACCGCTTGATTATGCTGCATTTGCCAGCAAACTCCATGCTTGGTCGGTACATTGTGATCGCAGTTTTATCAATCAGACGATGGTCGATGATGCTCATCAGCGCGGTTTACAGGTCTTTGTGTATACCATTAACAACGCCGCGGAGTTACAAAGGATGAAACGACTTGGGGTGGATGCTGTATTTACCAATTGGCCTTGCGAAGCAAAACACTGGCTAGCCTCTGATTAATCCCGGCTCGGGCTACCCGTATCTTGTGGTAATGCGGCGTTGTATTCGCCTTCGTTTATAGAATAAAACACTCAATTTACCTTGCGGCAAAACCGATGTAACTGCGGATAGCTCGGCGAAAATCAGTTTAAGAATGGCTTTCGCAGCTGTGACACTGGTTGCAAAGACGGATGTTGAGCACATGCGCAAACACCACTAAACTGGCACCAATCATCAGGATGAAGTGTTCGTATTCATGGCCAAACACGTCTTTTTGCCAATAAATGAAGCCACCCAGGAACAACGCGTAGAAAGGATAGATTTTACGATGATAGCGGTGAAAACCGGCAAAAATAGTGATAAAACCTAGCACCATAGTGATCAATAAAATCACACGCTCAAATGCATGGTTATGGGTCGCCGTTAAGCCCAGTAAAGGCAATACCGGTAAAAGTACAGGTAACAAGATACAGTGGATCGCGCATAAAGAGGTAATGGCAATACCAAACTTGTCTAAAGCGTAACGGATCTTGTCAAACACAGCACATACCTCATCCAAACGGGTGTGATATGATATAACAATTCTGACTTTTTGAAAATTATTTTGCGGTGAATGCGCACCAGCATCACGATAGCCGCATGCGATTATTGGATTTAAAGATGGACAAATTACTCGAACAATTAGATCAAAATTTACGTGAACTGTACCGCAAGGCCGTGGATGCCGATGCCATACTCGACGATATTGCCGCGCAAGGAAAGGGCAAACACCACGCTATCTTCGCGGATGAACAATTATTTATGGTACGTAGCAACAGATTTTTGCCTTATCTGTCCGAAACGGCTGAACAAATTGCGGCGATACGTCAGACGCAGCAGTTTAATACCGCCACCTTGCAACGCGTGGTCAAGCAACTACAACAGTTACATCAATTATTAGCAGACTTCAAAGTCGTTATGACAAAGTAATCTAATAACTTGCTGGCAACTCAATGCGTAGTTGTTCATTATTATTGGTGGTTAATTCCGTTGCCTAATATGCGGGATTAACCCAAATTTCTTACGTTAGTAAGCCTGCAGTTCGTACCAGGTTTTAGATAAACGGGTAGTTAGTCCTGATAGGAGGTTATGATGCAAATTTCATCCGTAACGACGTCCTTGGATAGCATGACACTCGCCAACAAAAACACAGCCGTAGTTCCAGATAAAGCTACTGTGGTCAAATCTTTTAGTGACAACTTACCCCTTAATGCAACCAAGTCCAGCCTAACGAACCCGCAACTCGCAACCAACTTATCAACACAACGCGATGATACAGCAGCAGATTCAGTTCGCGTCAGCAGTAGCATTGGGAAGGCAGCTTCAAGCGGCCAATTAACTCGTGAGGAAGCACTGGCTATTTACCAAAAAATAGCAAAATTGCTCTAGTAAAACGCAGCTCAACAACGCATACATCAAAATCGTGACTTGTCAGTTCATGCATGATGCGGTCCCCATTATCCAGCCACATTTTATGTTCAACGCGATATCACAATACATGCTCATGAGTTCGCTACGGAGCATGTTTTCGAGTTACCGAGTGCCCGTTCTACAGGCGAACGGGCTTCATTCCTAGGTCGCAGGATGTAACGGGGTATATACCGTTTTTTTGAACCAACTGGATAACATCGCAAAATCATAACTAAATTCGCTACCATTGCGGACATTAGCAGGCATGCCAAATTGGGCACCTCGACGTGAGGTATTATTTAAAAACGACATATCTTTTACTTTGACATTATCGCCTGATAACACCACCGTTTGGTTCGCATCAAACACTTTGTAATTAAATGTCATCCGCGGGAAATAATTCTCGGTAACGACACGGATATCACTTTGTTGGTAGTTGAACAATGGATTCACATCACCTGCCAAATCGATATCTAACATCTCAACCTGCAGTTTATAACCCTGTGGTAGTGTCTCGGCTAAACGCCCCCAATGTGCATTAAACGCCGTCATCACGTGGGATTGATAGCTTTTCCGGTTCTGTAGCGTAGGACGGACATCGGTGAATTTATTTACATCAGACCAAGTGACACTCGCTCGGGGTGATGCGGAGGTCGTCTCTGAATCATTAACCGCAGCAGACGCTGAACTGATAACAGACAAGAAGAGCAATGTCGTGATATTTTTTATGACGTTATTCATAACTACCTCCAAACACAAAACCACCAAAAGAATCGACCATGACGTTAAACTGCACTTAGCCGGTATCTTCAGAGCAACCTGAACGAATAATACGCATGGCAAGCATTTTGGTCTAGGTTATGACTGAGTGTATCGCCATATTCCGCCATGGTCTGTGTAAAGTTGTTAACCACGCTGCACTGGCTAAGACATGATTTCAAGGGCTAACCGTGCAGCGGGTTCTGATGATTTTGCATGGCATATCAAAGATGAATTGTGATTGATGGCTCAAACTTACAGCCACAGCTTCAGTAGCGCTCATGTTCCCCGCTCACGCAATTGAGGATGACAAAACAAAAAAGGGTAATGCCGAAGCACTACCCTTTCGTTTACAGCGGAGCATATCAGCGCATCCGATGCGCTGATATTACTCTGACGTAATTCAAATTACATCATACCGCCCATGCCACCCATGCCGCCCATGTCTGGCATTGCTGGTGCATCTTTCTTCGGTAACTCAGTGACCATGGCTTCGGTGGTGATCATCAAAGAACCAACAGATGCGGCGAACTGCAGCGCTGAACGTGTTACTTTGGTTGGATCCAGGATACCCATTTCTAACATATCGCCATAGACGCCAGTGGCCGCGTTATAACCATAGTTACCAGAACCATTCTTCACGTTATTTACAACCACAGATGGCTCTTCGCCTGCGTTATCTACGATTTGACGCAGTGGTGCTTCCATCGCACGCAGTGCGATTTTGATACCGTGGTTTTGGTCTTCGTTGATGCCACGCAGATCGGCTAGCTTGGCGGCTACGCGAACTAAGGCAACACCACCGCCAGGTACCACGCCTTCTTCAACGGCAGCACGAGTTGCATGCAGCGCATCTTCAACGCGGTGTTTTTTCTCTTTCATTTCGATTTCAGTGGCTGCACCGACTTTGATCACCGCAACACCGCCAGCTAACTTGGCTAAACGCTCTTGCAGTTTTTCTTTGTCGTAGTCCGAGGTTGCCTCTTCCACTTGTTGACGGATTTGCTTGACGCGACCGTCAATGGCGTCCTGGCTACCAGCGCCATCGATGATAGTGGTGTTATCTTTGGTGATCACCACACGTTTAGCAGTACCTAAATCTTCTAAGGTGGCTTTTTCCAGTTCCATGCCGATTTCTTCTGAAATCACCACACCGCCGGTTAATACCGCGATATCTTGTAACATGGCTTTACGACGATCACCAAAACCAGGCGCTTTTACCGCAGATACCTTGACGATACCGCGCATGTTGTTCACAACCAAGGTCGCCAGTGCCTCGCCTTCCAGATCTTCAGCGATGATTAACAGCGGCTTGCCAGATTTAGCAACGCCTTCTAATACCGGCAGTAATTCACGGATATTGGAAATTTTCTTATCAACCGTCAGGATGAATGGGTTATCCAGTTCAACTTGACCCGCTTCGGCGTTATTGATGAAGTATGGTGACAAGTAACCACGGTCAAACTGCATACCTTCCACCACGGCCAGCTCATTGGCTAAGCCTTGGCCTTCTTCAACCGTGATCACGCCTTCTTTACCCACTTTATCCATGGCATTGGCAATGATTTGACCAATTTCGTCATCAGAGTTGGCAGAAATAGTACCAACTTGAGCAACAGCCTTGGAATCAGCGCATGGTTGCGACAGCGCTTTTAATTCAGCAACAGCAGCGGCAACGGCTTTGTCGATACCGCGTTTTAAATCCATTGGGTTCATGCCAGCGGCAACAGCTTTCACACCTTCATTGATGATGTTTTGTGCCAATACGGTTGCAGTTGTGGTACCGTCACCGGCTTCATCGTTCGCTTTTGAGGCCACTTCTTTGACCATCTGAGCGCCCATGTTCTCGAATTTATCTTCTAATTCGATTTCTTTAGCAACAGAAACACCATCTTTGGTGATCAAAGGTGCGCCAAATGATTTATCTAAAATCACGTTACGGCCTTTTGGCCCCAGTGTTACGCGAACTGCATTTGCCAGAATGTTCACGCCTTTTAACATTTTATTGCGGGCTTCATCGCCAAAACGTACGTCTTTTGCAGCCATTTTATTTTCCTTTCAATAAATCTAAACAGAGGGATAACAGGAAATTGCGATTATTCAGTGATCACACCAAGAATGTTGTCTTCTTTGGTGATGACATATTCTTGGCCATCGATCTTCTCGGTACGCTCAACATAAGCACCGAAGATAACTTTGTCGCCAACTTTGACCTCCAGTGGGCGAACAGAACCGTTTTCTAAAACACGACCGTTACCTACAGCAACTACTTCGCCGCGAGTCGATTTTTCAGCAGAAGCGCCGGTCAGCACAATACCACCAGCGGATTTGCTTTCTGCTTCCAGACGCTTGATGATAACGCGATCATGTAATGGACGAATATTCATGCTTTTTTCTCCTTATGAGCGAATTATGGTTTCACTTGACCGTAAAATCGGTTGTGCCTGCGATATGGGGTGAGAGGTGTTCAAACGCAAGGGGTGGCATGAAAAAAAATCAGACAACAGTTTCTTTTGCTTATAAAACCAACAGTTATTCGTCTTTACGTCATTTAATTGCGGTTATTTGAATATTATTGCGACTAAGTTGGGTCTAGAATGGCGGCCATGCTTGTCAACGCAAGCACCTCAGCAATCATGAACGTTTTAAGGTTTCGCACGTGATGAACGACGATATAAATCCCCAACATCCGCTTTTAAACGGCTCGCCCAATGCGGCTGAACTTGCCTTGGCGACACCGCACAGCTTACTGCTGGTCATCACGCAATGCCCAACAGTCGAGGTGGCGGATGCCATCAGTGTGGCGCTACTAAGCCAGCAATTGGCGGCATGTGTATCGCGTTTGCCATCGGTGCTGTCGAGCTATGTGTGGCAAGGCGAGTTTTGTCAAAGTGAAGAATACCCACTGCATATTAAAACGACGGCGCAACATTTTTCCGCCATCACCCAAACGATTTGCCAACTTCACCCGTATCAAGTGCCAGAAATCATAGCGTTACCGATCGTGGCAGCGCATTTTCCTTATCAGCAATGGATTTTACAGTCATGTTCCAACTAAAAACCGCTCGCGCGACGCTGGTCCGAGCGTTGCTACCACTGGTGTTTCTCTGCGGCGGTGTATGGCCTGCGCTGGCTCAGACCACAAACAGCGTAGTGACGCAGCAACTCCCCACCGCGACAACTCAAGGCAGTGTGCTGGCAAAACTCGCGGCACAAAACGATGATTTTTTGCCGGTGGAACAAGCGTTTGTGTTTAATTACGAACAACAAGGCAATAACCTCGTGCTGCGCTGGCAAATCAAGCCGGGCTATTATCTTTATAAAGATAAAATAAAACTGGCTGCGGAAGCATCAGGGTTTAGCCATCCGAGTTACCCCGATGGCTTGCCCCATGAAGACGCTTATTTTGGCAAAACCACGGTTTATCGCGATAACTTAGCATTAACGGTACCGCTCCATAGTATCGGCGAGGATGCGGTGCTAAAAATTCGCTATCAAGGCTGTGCCGATGCTGGTTTATGTTACCCCCCCGTGACCCAAACTTTGCCGCTGCTGCCAAAGGCGCCTGCGGCCAACCAAGAGGTGGCAAGCGCTAGCAGCTCAGACATCGCACTCACCTCAGCAACCATGGGCGAAGCCTCGGAATTATCGAACACCACGTCTGGTAATCAAACGCAGCAGTCGACTAAAACACAGTCCGTGGAAACCTCAGCCCCGGTGTCCGAACAATTGCAATTATTAGCGCGTTTGCAGCAAGACCGTAGCCTCTGGACCTTAGGTCTGTTTTTTTTACTCGGTTTGGGATTAGCATTCACGCCTTGTGTATTCCCTATGTATCCGATTCTGACCAGTATTATTGTTGGGCAACGCGATAATGCAAAAGCCAATCATGCGGGGCGGTTATCGTTTGCCTATGTGCAAGGCATGGCACTCACCTATTCCGCGCTAGGCCTGGTTGTCGCGGCCATGGGCGTTCAATTTCAAGCGTATTTCCAACATCCCATCGTATTGGTGGGGTTGAGTGTGATGTTTGTGCTGCTGGCGCTGTCGATGTTTGGCTTAATCACGTTGCAATTGCCTTCGACATGGCAAGCCAAAATCAATCGAATCAGTGATCAACAACAACGCGGCAGTATCAAAGGTGCGCTGGGCATGGGCATGTTATCAGGCCTGGTCGCCTCACCGTGCACCACAGCTCCGCTGACTGGGGTACTGCTTTATATTGCTCAGACCGGCGATATGGCGTACGGCGCGCTGGTTCTTTATGTGCTGAGCTTAGGTATGGGCTTACCCTTATTGGTTCTGGGGCTCAGTGGTGGCAAGCTGTTACCCAAACCTGGCGCTTGGATGGATTTTGTCAAAAACATCTTCGGCTTCTTGTTGCTGACGGTACCGCTGATGCTGCTGGCAAGACTTGTGGATGCACAGTGGATTTTGTGGCTTGCCACGGCCATCGTTCTGGCCTTTAGCATATTTTTATTACACGCCGCGCAGCAGTTGTTGCAAGGCGTCGTTCGAGCCATCAGCACGGCCATGGCGATCATCCTGCTCTGTATGCTGAGTCTTTATCATTGGCAAGCCGGTTCATGGTCATCACTACTGCCAACCACGCAGCCATGGCAAACGGCGACCGCGCCAAACGCACCTAGTGCTCACCAGATGACGCCTGATCAATTGGCCTCCGCCAATGCGGCAGGTAACGCTAAGTGGATTAAGCTTGCGAGCGTCAGTGATGTAGAGCGCGAGTTAGCGACCGCCAAAGCTAACGGCGAATGGGTCATCGTCGATTTTTATGCCGACTGGTGTGTGGCGTGCAAAGAATTTGAAAGCATCACGTTTGTCGACCCCACCGTACAATCGTATTTAAAACGTATGCGCTTATTAAAATTCGATGTGACCGAAGTGAATGACGACAATGCCGCTTTTATGGACAAACACCAAGTGCTGGGATTACCCACCTTAATGATCATTGCCCCGAATGGCAATGAAGTGACCCAATCGCGCATTACAGGTTTTATGCCGCCGGCACAATTTAGTCAGCATTTAGCTAATTTAGCGATGTAAAAACGGCAAAATCGCTGGATATCCGCGTGCATGACGTGGGCTTTTGGTAGAAAGCCCACGTCAAATTGTGGACCAAAACATTAGCTAACGTTTCAAGTTAAACCCCGCTGCACCGCTTTAGCATCCAAATCGTTACATTACCCTGCCGCTACGCAGCTCAGCAGTAAACAAATCGCTTGCGGTTAAATGTCGGCAAAACCACAGCAAAGGCGTGAATGCAACGTAAAAGCCACACTTACTTTTCATCCGATGTCTACATGCGCTCCGACACCGTATTCAGCGACGTTTTTTTACGACAAAAGTTCCCGCTGGCTGATAAGACCAGTATTTTGCTGCGATTTGTCACGATTTCACTATAATACGGGGCAATTCTGTCGCAGAGGCTGCGGCTTGACGCAAAAATGGTGATTTTTCCATCGGCGTTTGGCACACTTCAGACAGTTCAGTTTTTTCAAAGGAAATTACATCAAATGGCTGCTGTATCGCGCATTTTGCTGCTAAATGGTCCAAATTTAAATATGCTCGGTGTCCGTGAACCTGCGGTCTACGGTGCATTGACATTGGCGCAAATTGTCGACGATTTACAACGCTATGCGGCAAGCTTGCAGGTCGAACTCACCCACATTCAATCCAATGCGGAGCATGAACTGGTGACGGCGATCCAACAAGCGTATGGGGTTTATGATTTTATTATTATCAACCCAGCTGCATATACCCATACCAGTGTAGCGATTCGCGATGCCTTGCTGGCCGTTGCGCTCCCCTGCATTGAAGTGCATTTGTCCAACGTGCATGCGCGTGAAGCGTTCCGTCGGCATTCGTACATTTCCGATATTGCCAAAGGCGTGATTTGCGGCTTTGGTGCACAAGGTTATCAATTTGCTCTGGCGGCCGCAGTGTCGGCCTTGACCTCAACCTCCACTAAACTGAGTTAGGCGAAAACGTCATGGATATTAGAAAAATTAAAAAACTGATCGAACTTTTGGAAGAGTCTGGCATTAATGAGCTGGAAATCACCGAAGGTGAAGAGTCTGTGCGCATCAGCCGCAGTGGCCCAGTCCCAGCCTATGCCCCAATGCAATATACCGCTGCACCAGCAGCAGCTCCTGCACCTGCGGTCAGTGTCAATGTCGCCACGGAAGCGGCAAAACCGGTGGTTAGCGGTCATCAAATGCGCTCACCTATGGTCGGTACTTTCTATCGCGCCGCATCACCCACGTCTAAAGCCTTTGCTGAAGTTGGCCAAACGGTGAACGTCGGTGACACACTTTGTATTGTGGAAGCGATGAAAATGATGAACCAAATCCAAGCGGATAAAGCGGGTGTCATCACCGCAATTTTGGTGGAAAACGGCACGCCTGTTGAATTCGACCAACCCTTATTTGTGATCGAATAATTTAAAAGGCCACGCCATGTTAGAAAAAGTGCTGATTGCCAACCGAGGAGAGATTGCTCTGCGCATTTTGCGTGCGTGCAAAGAACTCGGTATTAAAACTGTTGCGGTACACTCCACAGTGGATCGTAACCTCAAGCACGTGTTGTTGGCCGATGAGACGATCTGTATTGGTCCCGCGCCTTCACCACAAAGCTATTTAAATATTCCGGCGCTGATCGCCGCTGCTGAAGTCACCAATGCCCAAGCCATTCACCCAGGTTATGGCTTTTTGGCAGAACGTGCTGATTTTGCGCAGCAAGTCGAAGAAAGTGGTTTAATTTTCATTGGCCCACGCCCCGAATCGATTAGTCTGATGGGCGATAAAGTCTCAGCTATCGAAGCGATGAAAAAGGCCGGCGTCCCTTGTGTACCTGGCTCTGATGGTGCGGTCGGTGATGATGCCGATATCAACAAAGCGATTGCCAAACGTATCGGCTATCCGATCATTGTCAAAGCGGCCGGTGGTGGTGGTGGTCGTGGCATGCGTGTCGTTCGCTCGGAAGATGAACTGGTTTCATCGATCGAAATGACCAAAGCTGAAGCCAAAGCAGCTTTTGGTAACGACATGGTTTACATGGAAAAATTCCTTGAGACCCCTCGCCATATTGAGATCCAAGTGTTGGCTGACGGCCAAGGCAATGCCATTCACTTGGGTGAGCGCGACTGTTCGATGCAACGTCGTCATCAAAAAGTGGTAGAAGAAGCACCTGCCCCAGGAATTACTCAGCAGCAACGTGATTTTATCGGCGGTCGCTGTGTACAAGCCTGTATCGATCTGAACTATCGCGGTGCCGGTACTTTTGAATTCCTGTACGAAAACGGTGAGTTCTTCTTTATTGAGATGAACACCCGGATCCAGGTTGAACATCCGGTAACGGAGATGATTACGGGGATTGATTTAATCAAAGAGCAGCTGCGTGTCGCTTCAGGTATGCCACTGAGCATTAAACAATCCGATATTGTCATTCGTGGCCATGCTGTGGAATGCCGTATTAACGCAGAAGATGCAAAAACCTTTATCCCATCACCGGGCACTATCACCCGTTTCCACCCACCCGGTGGCAATGGTATCCGCTGGGATTCGCACATTTACACCGATTACACAGTGCCACCGAACTATGACTCCATGGTAGGGAAACTGATCACCTATGGTGAAAATCGGGATATTGCGATTGCCAGAATGCGTAACGCCTTGGCGGAGATTGTGGTTGCAGGGATTAAAACCAACATTGATTTGCATAAAGACATTATGTCTGATGCCAATTTCAATAAAGGTGGCACCAATATTCACTATCTTGAGAAAAAACTTGGCCTGAAATAAATCTTAGGCCTTAAAAAAGCCTGTGCGACACCCTCGCACAGGCTTTTTTTATGGGTAACAGCCGCACTTAACGCCGCTCATGCTCTGCCATTTGCGTACGATAAAATGCCAACACATCCGCGACTCGGGCCTGCATATCAAATCGCGCCAACGGATACTCAGGTTTAGGTAATTGCTGATCGACATACTCTTGATAACTGCGTTGCAGCGCCTGCGCCAACGCCCCCACATCATCAATCGGTACTGTGGGATATGGTAAGTAGCGCGCTAAATAACTTGCCCCTTGAGAGGCGGTGGCAATAATTGGCAAACCGGCATGCATTGCTTCTAAAAACACCAAGCCAAAGGGTTCGTAACGCGCTGCGCTGACAAACACATCAAAACATTGTAAATACAGTGCAGGCTGCGTTTGATATCCAGCAAAAATGACCTGTGGCGTTGCCAATGACTTTACTTTTGCCATGGCCTTGCCATCCCCGACCACACATAAATGCACATCCGGCATGCCGTTGTTGGCGCTCAACCTCGCGGCAGCCGGTTCTTCATCTGCCAGATGCCTTTGGGCAAAGGCCTGCTCAAACGCCGCCAGCAGCGTATCATGCCCTTTGGTGGACTCCACACGACCTAAGGTCCCCACTAAAAAACCCTGCTCGGGCAACCCCAATTGACGCCGCAACTGGGTTTTATCCAGTGCGGAAAGCTGAGGGGTTTTGGCCCAATTATCGAGTTGAATTGTACGGCTTTTGAGCGCTGCCGGCATGCTCTCGAGTTGCCAAGGCGCTATGGCAATGAGCGCATCAAGTTTGGCATGCTGCTGTTTTTTATAACAAATATGTAAGGTCGCCACGCGTAGGCACACGCCTTTGACGCCCTGCAACACCCGACAGGCGGCACTTAAATGTGCATGGGCAACCTGGGGTTTGATGTGCCGTAACAAACGCCGAGCTTGCCACATCGCCCAAAGTTTCCAGCCAGAGACCTGATAAACCTTCACGTTCGCCGCCACATGTTGCAAAATTGCATTGGCACGCGTTTCACAGCCACGCTGATGCAAAATAATACTCACATCATGCCCGCTATCAGCTTGCGCATTGGCTAATTCAACGGCATAGCGCTCACTGCCGGCAAAGCTATGCGTCAGAATCAGATGGGTAATACGTAAGGCATGCTGCTCGCGATGAACAGGCATGGACCCGGCAGTCTTGTCTGATAGCGACGCCGATGTGTCCGCCAAATGGTGTTGCTGCATACTAGATTCTCACGCTACAAGAGTGGCAAATTAAAGTCTGTGACGTCTCATGTCACCGTGATGGTCAGAGATGTCTTCCGTTACGATGCTAGTTTATCAAATTCAAGTCTTCACAACAGCCACTTGAACTAAACTGCGGTCCACTCCGTCAAGCACAAACAGGCAACATTCAGCCTAAACGGCATCAAAACAACAAGATACAAGTTCAAAAGCTGGGCGCTACACCAACGCAGAAAACACTATGCGTAACGACACGAAAAATTTAACAAAATTCAACAAACAATTTTAGTGTTCGCAGGTACACTGCACGGCAAATATCACTAGCATTGCAATCATAAGGTAGACGCATCGTGAGTACTAAAGTGATCGGTATTGCCGGCGCAGGTTTTTCTGGGGCTATTATTGCCAACGAGTTAGCCAAGGCGGGCTATGAAGTTCATGTTTTTGATCCACGCGATCATATTGCAGGCAATTGTTATTCCGAGCGCGATAGTGCGACTGGAATTTTGGTACACAAGTACGGCCCACATATTTTTCATACCGACAAAGCGCACGTCTGGGAATATGTGAATACGCTGACCAGCTTCAAGCCTTATGTGAATCGTGTCAAAGCGCGCAGCCAAGGCCGCATTTACTCCTTACCTATTAATCTTCATACCATCAATCAATTTTATCAAAGCACCATGTCACCCACTGAAGCCGCTGAATTTATTCAAGCGCAAGGTGATCAGAGTATTCAAGAACCACAATCGTTTGAGGAGCAAGCGCAAAAGTTTGTCGGTGATGCGCTTTATCAAGCATTTTTCAAAGGCTATACCCTCAAGCAATGGGGGCGCGATCCAAAAGAGTTACCGGCCTCGATTTTAAAACGGCTGCCTGTGCGTTTTAATTATGACGATAACTACTTTAATCACCCCTACCAAGGCATGCCAGAACACGGGTATACCCCAATGGTCGAGACCTTGTTGCAACATCCCAATATTCACCTGCATTTAGGCCAGCGATTAACGGCGGCTGACGTTGATAAGTACCAGCATGTATTCTATTCAGGCCCACTGGATGCTTATTTTGATTATTGTGAAGGTCGCTTAGGCTATCGCACTCTGGATTTCAAAGAAATTCGCGCCAAAGGTGATTATCAGGGCTGTGCTGTGTTGAATTATTGCGATCAAGATGTCCCATTCACGCGCATTTCTGAACACAAACATTTTGCGCCATGGGAGCAGCATCAAGATACCTTGTGTTATGAAGAATATAGCCGTGAGGCAGGTCCTGACGATACGCCTTATTATCCAGTCCGACTGGTAGCGGAGAAATCGTTGTTGGCGCGTTATGTCGATTTGGCGAATGCACAGCAAAACGTGACCTTTGTGGGACGTTTAGGGACTTATCGGTACTTAGATATGGATGTCACCATTGACGAAGCACTGTCGACGGCAGCGTTATTCCTTGCCAGACAGCAACAGCAGCAGCCGATGCCAGCGTTCGCGGTTAACCCACTTTGAGGTGTTTGATGAATCGATATTTAGTGATTGCCCGTGTGGGCGATAAATCCTTGCATCCGGCATGGCTAGAAGGCGCCACGCCACATTTTGACCTGTATCTAAGCTATTTTGGCAATGAGCCGGAGAAATATAAGCCGCAGGCGCAGTATTATGAACAAGTCAAAGGTGGGAAATGGCCGATTTTGGCGCAGATCATTGCCAATAACCCAGCGTTCATCGAGCGTTACGACGCCATTTGGATGCCAGACGATGATTTACTCGCCGATGCCGATACCATCAATCGGATGTTTGCGTTTTTCACCGCCTTCGCTCTTGATCTGGCACAACCGGCCTTAACGCTGAATTCGTATTTTTCGCATTCGAGTCTATTACAGCGGCCAGATAGCATCATTCGCTATTGTAACTTTGTTGAAGTGATGGCACCGATTTTTTCAAAAAACGCCATGCGCCACTTACAAGCCAGCTTTGGCCAAAGCCCATCGGGTTGGGGCTTAGACAACTTGTGGCCACATTTATTGGACAATAGCGACAAACGCAAAATCGCCGTTATTGATGCCACCCCGGTCGTACACACCCGTCCCGTAGGCGGTGATTTGTATAAAAACAATCCGGAATTATCGCCAATGCGCGATGTCGAAGCGCTTGAAGCGCTGTATTCGCATTTGGATATCAACCGTCGCAGCCACCACAATAAATTCCATGTGTTCGCCCAAGCGAAATTACAGGCCTGTAAATCCGTGACCAGCGCGTTTTTACATGCCAAATACCAGCGCATCCACAGCAAAAAACTAAGCAAAAAAATACCCAAATACGGTAAATAACCGTCCGATTACAAGGGTACACCAGCCCTGCGGTCATCGCGCTATATAACCCTAGACTGCTGACTGCAGGGCTTTTTTTGCCATCACGACACCTAGCTGAAGACACCCGAACTGACCACTGCTGAAGTCACAAAACGCCATCTCCGGCCTGAATTATATTTAAAAACAGAATGATGAGCTCTTTATCAACTATCGATGGACACGCCTACAGCACTGCTCAAAGGCATGCGCTTTGCTGCCTGCCCTGCTTTACTGCTAAAATAGCGCCCAGCCATTTAATGAGAATTACAACATGCCTTGGATCCAATTGCGGGTAAACACCACCGAAAAACACGCCGAAACCGTCAGTGATATGTTGATGAGCTGGGGTGCTCAAGCGGTTAGTTTTGTTGATGCCCATGACACTCCCATTTATGAACCTATGCCCGGAGAGGTGATTTACTGGGCCAACACCGTGGTGGTAGGCCTGTTTGATGCTGAGCACAACATGGACAAGGTGATCCGGCAATTGCAACAGGCGAGCCTGTTTAAACAAGGCGTCAGCTTTAAATTAGAGCAATTGGAAGATAAAGATTGGGAACGTGAATGGATGGATAATTTCCACCCGATTCGATTTGGTCAGCGCTTATGGGTATGCCCGAGCTGGCGCGATATACCCGATCCGAGTGCCGTCAATGTCATGTTAGATCCTGGCCTCGCCTTTGGTACAGGTACCCATCCAACCACGGCATTATGCATGGAGTGGTTAGATAGCCAAGATTTAACCGCCAGTACCGTAGTCGATTTTGGCTGTGGATCCGGCATTTTGGGCATTGCAGCCTTAAAATTAGGTGGCAAACGTGTGGTCGGTATTGATATCGACCCACAAGCCATCGAAGCCAGTACCGCCAATGCACAGCGCAATGGCGTCGCCAGTCAGATCGAATTGTATTTACCTAAAGATCAACCTAGCCTTGCCGCCGATGTGGTTGTTGCCAATATTTTGGCCGGTCCCTTGGCCGAATTAGCCAGCGTGATCAGCGCCTACGTTAAACCAGGTGGTCGCTTAGCGTTATCGGGCATCCTCGAAAGCCAAGCGGAACAAGTGATGGCGGCGTACGCCAATGAATTTGATTTTGATCCTATCGCCGTGAAAGACGAATGGGTACGGTTAAGTGCACGCAAACGCAGTCTATAATCCGTATCTACGGTGAAATGCAGCAGTATGCGATAAATTTATACGCATTACTGATGTGATACTATCACAAATCATTAAATTGATATATTATCACACACAGAGTTGAGATGGTCCCGCAATCGGCCATGTCGACTTCATCATGCCATGTTCCTGGTAGATGATGTGTGTTGACCCAGCGCCTAGGCGTTGGGTCTTTTTTTAGTGCCATCCGTTATATGGCCTCGCTGCCATCCTGCACTACAAAAACATCGACCAAACATCAGCAAAACATCAGCAACACGATGGCCATCAACCTATCGCGACGATGTCATATCGCAAAACCATCCTTCGAACACACCTACGTACTATCCCCCTTGAGTCTGGCTACGCTTAGGTGCGTAATTGTCTTACGCCAACTCTGAATAGGGAACTTGGCGTCATTACATGCGTTCGCCACTGCGAGCAGCTGCGATGACAAGCCAAAAGGTGTCAATCCAGCTTGCCGAACACCAGCCCTCGCGGTTCAATATGCGACCAACAGCTGAAGCATCTACTTGACATACAACCCAAGCTTATGGTGTGTAAAAAAAACACAGCCTTACAATTATCTTTTTACCGACCCTGCGGTTTTACTGGGGTGATGAAATCGGAAAGTCTATTTTTCAGGCTTTTAGCGATTGTCAACCCGCCAAATGCCAATAAATTTATCTTTTTGTTTAATTTATAGCCTTTGCTTTGTTGGTAAAAATACGTAAACTTAGCGCCCCTTAAGGGTAGAGCCCAAGGTAGTCGTGGTGCGCATCGGTCCATACCAATTATCGAACAATGTTATCTGTGCGCCTATGGCAGGCGTAACTGATTTCACTTTTCGTGAGCTTTGTCGGCGCTTTGGCGCAGGGTTAGCTGTATCAGAAATGATGTCCAGCAATCCTTTAGTCTGGCAAAGCGAAAAGTCATTGAATCGGATGTCACATCGTGATGAATCGGGCTTGCGCTCTGTACAAATTGCTGGTGCAGACCCTGCTCAAATGGCTGAAGCGGCTGTGTTTAATGTAGAACACGGTGCTCAGATCATTGACATCAACATGGGGTGTCCAGCAAAGAAAGTGAATAAAAAACTCGCAGGTTCGGCGCTACTGCAGTACCCGGATTTGGTGGAGCAAATTATTCAAGCGGTCGTTGCGGCGGTAAAGGTGCCTGTAACGTTAAAGATCCGCACTGGCTGGGAGCCGGAACATCGCAACGGTGTCGCTATAGCGCGTATCGCCGAAGCAAATGGGATCCAAAGCTTAGCCGTACATGGCAGGACACGTGCCTGTATGTACAAAGGTGACGCTGAATACGACACCATTCGAGCCATTAAACAGGCGGTGTCGATCCCCGTGGTCGCGAATGGTGATATTACATCACCGCAAAAGGCGCGTTTTGTACTGGATTACACCGGCGCCGACGCCATCATGATAGGCCGAGCAGCCCAAGGCCGGCCCTGGATTTTTCGGGAAGTAGTGCATTATCTGGCAACAGGTACTGAACTGCCGCCACCGGAATTGCCAGAAATCAGGGACATTTTACTGGAGCACGTTCAAGGCCTGCACCAGTTGTATGGTGAGGTGCTCGGTCCTCGTATCGCCCGCAAACATGTAGGTTGGTACTTGGCTGAACACGACGCTGAAGGCGTGTTTCGTAGTGAATTTAACGGTATCGAGCAGCAGCACGCACAGCTTGATGCTCTGTGGCAGTATTTCGAACAACTAGCAGCAACCTAACGTAAAGAGAATAGGCAATGTTTAATCAAAACGTGACTTCGCCATTTATCACCAATGCCCATGTACAGTCTCAGGAAAAACCGCAGCCTTTAAGTAACGCGGTCCAAAAGGCAGTGGCGAACTACCTGCAACAGTTAAACGGTCAAGACGTGAATGACCTGTATGAACTGGTGCTGTCTGAGCTGGAAAAACCATTGCTGGAAGAAGTAATGAAATATACCCGCGGTAATCAAACCCGGGCAGCGAACCTGATGGGCATCAACCGCGGCACGCTGCGCAAGAAGCTGAAACAATACGGCATGAGTTAATGCCCCCGCGGGAGGAGTCCCGCCAAAAGCACCTTCGGGTGCTTTTTTGTTTTTAGTGCTTGTTGAATTTTGCGAGCCGCTGCTCTCGCCCACAAGCACAGCATCCAAACCGATTTCACTAACTATGGAGAGCGTCCACAATGAGTCAAAATCGTCCAATTCGGCGCGCGCTGTTAAGCGTATCTGACAAAACGGGTATCGTCGACTTTGCCCAAGCGTTGGCGGCACAAGGTGTTGAATTATTATCAACCGGCGGCACCGCTAAATTACTCGCGCAAGCCGGTATTGCCGTCACTGAAGTGTCGGATTACACCGGCCACCCTGAAATCATGGATGGCCGCGTGAAAACGCTGCATCCCAAGGTGCATGGCGGAATTTTGGCACGGCGTGGACAAGACGACGCGGTGATGACGGCCAATCACATCCAACCGATTGATTTAGTAGTGGTGAATTTATATCCTTTTGCATTAACTGTGGCAAAACCAGATTGTACTTTGGCCGACGCTATCGAAAACATTGATATCGGCGGTCCAACCATGGTGCGCGCGGCAGCGAAAAACCATGCCGACGTAACGATTGTGGTGAATGCGGCGGACTACCCGAAAGTGCTGGCTGAAATGGCACAACATCAAGGTGCGACCACTGCGCAAACCCGTTTTAGTCTCGCCATTAGCGCTTTTGAACATACGGCGCAGTATGACGGCATGATCGCCAACTACTTTGGTACCATGTTAGGTGCTTATGCGGATGCCGCAACAGCTGACGCCAGCGAAGCGGCAGCGCCGAGCAAGTTTCCACGCACCTTCAATAGTCAATTCATCAAAAAACAAGATTTACGCTATGGTGAAAACAGTCATCAAGCGGCCGCGTTTTATGTTGAAGCTCATATCGAAGAAGCATCGGTTGCCAGTGCCACGCAGTTACAGGGTAAAGAATTATCCTACAACAACATTGCCGACACTGACGCCGCATTAGAGTGCGTAAAAGAATTTGCCCAACCAGCTTGCGTGATTGTCAAACATGCGAACCCATGCGGTGTTGCTATTGGTGACACTATTTTGGCAGCCTATGAGCGTGCTTATCAGACCGATCCTACGTCTGCCTTCGGTGGCATTATTGCGTTTAACCGTGAACTTGACGCTGCAACCGCAGAAGCTATCGTCAGTCGTCAGTTTGTCGAAGTGATTATAGCGCCAACCGCTACTGCAGATGCCGTTGCGATTGTTGGTAAAAAACCCAATGTTCGTTTATTGGTGTGCGGTCAATGGCAAGACAAGACGCGCGGTTTGGATATCAAACGCGTAAATGGCGGCATTTTGCTTCAAGATCGCGATCAAAAAATGGTGGACGTGGACGACTTCAAAGTCGTGAGTAAACGCCAACCCAGCCAGGCCGAATTGCAAGATCTGTTGTTCTGCTGGAAAGTGGCCAAATACGTGAAATCCAATGCCATTGTGTATGCCAAAGATCATATGACCATTGGCGTCGGTGCCGGGCAAATGAGCCGCGTCTATAGTGCGAAAATCGCCGGCATCAAAGCAGCTGATGAAAACTTAGAAGTCAAAGGCTCCGTCATGGCATCTGATGCCTTCTTCCCGTTCCGCGATGGGATCGATGCCGCAGCAGCCGCTGGGATCACCGCCGTGATCCAGCCTGGGGGTTCAATGCGCGATGCCGAGGTCATTGCCGCCGCCGATGAGCACGGCATGGCTATGGTATTCACCGGTGTGCGCCACTTCCGTCACTAAGCCGTAATGCAGAAATACCGTGATTGAATCGCGGTATTTCTGCCTTGAACATGCAGCCATGAGAGGCACGTCGATGACCGAGGTGAACAACACGCCCCCAAGGTTTCCGCTACTGTTAAAAATGCACGGCCACGCGGAGTGTCGCTATATCGCCGACCTTACCGCATGGCAACATAGCTGGCAGCAAGAACACCGTTATTGGCACCCCGATGATATGCTTATCGACAGTGAAGGCCGCTGTTATAGTTTTGACACGCAAAACGCCTTACTCTTCCATCCACGCGCCCCTCACTCGCGAGGGCTACCTGAGGCGACACAGCTTACATCACAGCCTGTAGCACACTCGCACAACGATAGCGCCATGATTAAAAACGCCGACAATCACGCCAACCATGACACCGACAATAACACCACATCAGCACCGCAAACATTGTCGCTGCAACAGGTTACTGCGCTGGTGCAGGCGCATTTTTTTGCGCAACACAACAGCTGTGTGAGCAAGATCCACGCTCGTTCTATCGCGGAGTTAATCAGTTACCTGGCGGATAGTGATTAATGCGATAGCCGCGGACGCTCACTACGTCATTTCACTATGTCATTTCAACACCAAGGCAAAATTCACCTTTACTTTTTACCCTGAGCCGTTACAATACGCGCCGCTGTTTTGACTGTTCTTTGTACAAGTGGCTGCCTTTATCACACATCGATGTTTGTCGTTGTGTTCTGCCCAGTGCAATGAGCGGAATGACACCTGGCGTTATGCCAATATGCTCTTTTGATCACTGTTCTTTTCACAACAAGGTAATCGCTTATGCATCCGATGTTAAACATCGCCGTCCGTGCTGCGCGCAGCGCAGGCAACATTATCGCTCGGGCCAGTGGCCAATTGGATATGGTCCAAACCACACAAAAGGGCACCAACGACTTTGTGACCAATGTTGACAAAGAAGCAGAACAAGCCATCGTACAAATCTTACGTAAATCTTACCCAGATCACGATATCGTTGCCGAAGAAGGCGGCGATTACGGTAGTAACCAGAGCGATTACCAATGGATCATCGATCCACTCGATGGTACCGCCAACTTCATCAAAGGCATCCCACACTTTGCCGTATCCATCGCGCTGCGCCACAAAGGCAAACTTGACCAAGCTGTAGTGTATGACCCACTGCGTGGCGAAGTCTTTACCGCATCACGAGGTGCGGGTGCGCAGTTAAACGGCCGTCGTATTCGCGTCACAAACCTGCCTGAACTCGGTGGCGCTGTGCTGGCAACCGGTTTTCCGTTTAAACACAAACATCAGTTAGTCAGCTACACCGAAACCTTCAAAGATATGTTCACCCAATGTGCAGACATTCGTCGTACCGGTTCAGCCGCCTTAGACTTAGCCTATGTGGCCGCCGGTCGCTTTGACGGTTTCTGGGAAATCGGTTTACGGCCGTGGGATACCGCCGCTGGCGAGCTTCTGGTGAAGGAAGCCGGAGGTTTAGTCTGTGATTTTGTTGGTGGTAACAATCACATGAAGAGCGGCAACATTGTAGCAGCGAGCCCGAAAGTGCTGCAGGCTATGCTTAAAACCATGCGTCCACATTTACCTGAATCATTAATGAAATAAGCGCATCAGCATTAAGACAAAACGCCAGCCGTAACGCTGGCGTTTTTTTAACTCAAAGCGCAGCTCTTAGCCGACCGAGGGCGATGTTCTCCAGGCAATGAGTGACGGCGACAAGATCCTCCGATGCGTATTAGGACGGCGTAACAATCGATAAACCAGCCGCTGTCCATGCACTATAACCGCCATCTAGACTAATCACCTGCTGATACCCCATCTGTTGCAGCACATCAGCCACCAAAGCCGAGCGAAAACCGCCACCGCAGTAAAGTAAAATACAGCTGTTTTTATCGGGAATGGTTTTTTCTATATCACGTTCAATAATCCCTTTGCCCAAATGGATTGCACCAGGCACATGTCCAGCCAACCACTCCCGATCTTCACGTACGTCTACCAATACATGTGGCTTGGTAAAATTGGGGTATTCCACCATGCTGAGTTGGGTAATGCGCGATTTTGCCGCATCGACCAACGCCAAGAAGCCTGAAGCATGTTGTTTACTCATTGATGACTCTCCATAGAAATTTACCCTGTGCGCGCCATGCGATGGTGCGATGACTTGGTCAACATAAGATGTTCGCACCTGCCATTTGCCCGGCAGCTCTCATATCAACCATCAAACATTTACCTTACGCCCATAAAAAAGCCAGTGCAAGCACTGGCTTTTAACACAAGCATGTATTAAAGCGATGGTGTGTCCGCGCCTTCTTTTTCCACCACTGTCGGCAGTAAATCTTCGCGGCTCACCCCTAAAATCACCGCAATGGTACTGGCAACATAAATCGAAGAATAAGTACCAATCGCAATACCAAACAACAGTGCGGTCGCAAAGCCGTGGATCATAGCGCCGCCCATCGTAAATAACACAATTAACGTGAGAGCTGTGGTAAAGGACGTCATGGTCGTACGGCTTAACGTACTGGTAATAGCTTCGTTGATGGTTCCTTCAACCGTCTCATCACGAAGCTTGCGGAACATCTCGCGAATACGGTCAAACACAACGATAGTATCGTTAATCGAGTAACCGATCAGCGCTAAAATCGCCGCCAATACGGTCAGGTCAAACTCTAATTGGAATACAGAAAACAATCCAAGTGTAATAATGACATCGTGCAGCAAAGAGACCACAGCCCCTACCGAGAAACGCCATTCAAAGCGCGCAGCCACGTAAATCAGGATCCCAATCAGTGCCGCCAATATAGCCAAAAAGCCATCTTCTTTTAGTTCATCACCGACGGCCGCCCCAACAACATCAACCTTACGTACTGTCACCGGCTGTTCTGTCACTGTATTGATGGCCGTAATAATTTGCTCACCAATCGCCTTTTGGTCTAATTCAGGCCGCGGCGCGATCCGAATCATCACATCCTGCGCGGTGCCAAAATATTGCACTTGGGCATCGGCAAAATTGCGCTCGGCCAATACCGTCCGCACTTTGTTCAAGTCAGCTTGCTGTGGAAACACCACCTCAATGACAGTACCACCAGTAAAATCGAGGCCTAAATTTAAGCCTTTGGTAAACAAACTGACCAAAGAACCCAACACCAGAATGATCGAGAAGATCAGTGCAGGTGTTTTTAACTTCATAAAGTTAATCGCATTTTTATAAACAAATAAGCGCATAAACGGCTCCTACACTGGCAACTGGTGGCCGCGACGCTGGCCCCATATCAAGTTAACGATCAGGCGCGTGACAAAAACCGCCGTGAAGATCGAGGTCATAATGCCAAGTGCCAAGGTCACCGCGAAGCCTTTGACTGGACCGGTACCAATACCAAACAAAATAATGGCGACTAACAGCGTCGTGATGTTGGAGTCCGCAATAGTGGCAAAGGCACGGTTGTAACCTTCGTGGATGGCTTGCATCGCTGAACGACCTTCGGCGAGCTCTTCTCGGATCCGCTCAAATATCAGAACGTTGGCATCAACCGCCATACCTACGGTTAACACTATACCGGCCATACCCGGCAGAGTTAAGGTGGCGCCAGGGATCATTGACATTACACCGATGAGTAAAATAATGTTCGCCATCAAGGCCACATTAGCAACCAGACCAAAGCCTTTGTAATAAATAATCATAAAGGCCAAGACCACCAAGGTGCCCCACATGATCGCACTCATGCCAAGTTCAATATTCTCTTGACCTAAACTTGGGCCAACCGTACGCTCTTCCACGATTTGAATAGGCGCTATCAATGCACCAGCGCGCAGCAATAACGCTAAGTTTTGTGCTTCGGCGGGTGAATCTAAGCCAGTGACTCGGAAACTACGCCCTAGCCGTGCTTGAATGGTCGCAACGTTAATCACTTCCTCGCGTTTTTCGAGAATGGTTTTACCGTTCGCATCTTTCTTGTTACTTGGCTTGTATTCGATAAATACCGTTGCCATGGCTTTGCCAATTGCATCTTTGGTGGCGAGTGAAAATGCATTGCCCCCTTTCGCATCCAAATCGATGCTCACTTGTGGCCGACCATTTTCATCAAAACTACTGTTGGCACCGACAATATGATTGCCTGTTAACATGATGCGTTTTTGCAGCACGACAGGATTACCACCGCGATCGGTGTAGAGCTGGCTATTAGCAGGCACTCGACCGGCCACAGCGCTGGCGACATCGGCGGTTTCATCTAATAAACGGAATTCTAAGGTCGCGGTCGCACCTAAAATCTCTTTGGCCCGTGCCGTATCTTGCACGCCTGGCAGTTGCACCACGATGCGTTCCGCACCTTGACGCTGCACTAAAGGTTCAGCCACACCGATGGCATTCACCCGGTTACGGATAATGGTAATGTTCTGTGCCACGGCATCTTCGCGGATAGCTTTTAATTTCACCTCAGAAAAACTCACCACCAAGGCAAATTCATCCGCTTCCGTGAACATCAGATCCCGATCTTTTTTCTCAAGCTCGGCTTTGGCTGCCGCACGATCGGCATCGGAGCGGAAGGTTAAATTCAGCGTTTGCTTGGTTAAATCCGCCGTAATGGAGCGATAACGAATTTTAGCTTCACGCAAATCCGTACGGTATAACTGCACCATGTCATTGAGCGTTTTGTCCATCGCGGTTTTCATGTCCACTTCCATCAGGAAATGCACACCACCGCGCAAGTCTAGACCCAATTTCATGGGCGACGCACCAATAGCATCAAGCCACGCTGGCGTCGCAGGAGCCATATTCAGCGCTGTGACAAACGAATCACCTATCACCTCATTGACCACTTCCCGCGCTTTTAATTGATCTTCGGTATTATTGAAGCGGACCAACAATTGCCCTTTCTCCAAGGTGCTGCTTTTGGCTTGGATCTGCTTTGCCGTCAGCTCAGCGGAGATTTTATCAACAATCGTTTGCGACACTTCAGTACCACGGGTACCACTGATTTGCAGCGACGGATCGTTCGGGTAAATATTAGGTAAGGCGTACACTAAACTAATTGCCATGACGACAAGAATCGTTAGATAACGCCAGATTGAATTCTGGTTTAACACAGCGCTGTCCTTCTGCCGTTATTACAATGACTTTAATGTGCCTTTCGGCAACACGGCTGCAACAGCAGCTTTTTGAACGGTGACTTCAGTGCTGTCATTTAAAGCAATCAACACAAAATCTTTGTCATCGGCAATTTTCGTGATGCGCCCCACCAATCCGCCGTTGGTTAAGACTTCATCACCTTTCGCCAAGCCACTTAACAGCTGCTTGTGCTCTTTCATCCGCTTCGCTTGAGGGCGATACAACAAAAAGTAGAAAATTAAACCCATACCACCGAGCATAATGATCATTTCGATCATGCCGCCTTGTTGCGCCGCCGGCGCGGTCTTTGCATACGCATCAGCAATAAAAAAACTCATGTAAATCCCCTTAATTGTGAACTAATTATTGTTGTTCGTTATTCTGCAACCGTTTCAGTTGCAGCATTGAGTGGTGGTACCGCAAGGCCACGGCGCTGATAAAAATCGGCGACAAAGGCGTCCAAAGTACCGGCAGCAATCGCATCACGTAATCCCTGCATCAAGGTTTGATAGTGGTGCAGGTTATGAATCGTATTAAGACGCGCGCCTAAAATCTCATTGCAACGGTCGAGATGATGTAGATATGCCCGAGAATAGTTTTTACAAGTGTAACAATCACATTCTTCGTCTAAAGGTGCAATATCGTCTTTATATTTGGCGTTACGGATCTTAATTACACCGTTATTGACGAACAAATGACCGTTGCGCGCGTTGCGCGTTGGCATCACGCAGTCAAACATATCAATACCACGGCGCACACCTTCCACCAAATCTTCTGGTTTACCAACGCCCATTAAATAACGAGGTTTGTGTGCTGGCATTTTGTCGGTGGTGTGATTGAGAATTTTGATCATCTCATGCTTGGGTTCTCCCACCGACAAACCGCCGATGGCGTAACCATCAAAGCCAATCTCTTCCAACCCTTGCAGCGATACATCACGTAAATGCGGGTACATACCGCCTTGGATGATACCAAATAGCGCAGATGGATTACCCTCGTGCGCCACTTTGCTACGTTTGGCCCAGCGCAGCGACATTTCCATCGATTTTTGCGCTTGTTTTTCCGTCGCAGGGTATGGCGTACATTCGTCGAAAATCATCACGATGTCCGAACCTAAATCGCGCTGTACTTCGATCGATTTTTCGGGGGTTAAGAAGATTTTTTCACCATTGAGTGGCGAGCGGAAGGTCACCCCTTCTTCTTTGATTTTACGCAGTTCACCCAAGCTAAATACCTGAAAGCCGCCTGAATCCGTCAGGATAGGTTTTTGCCATTGCATAAAATCATGCAAATCACCATGTTTTTTGATGATCTCGGTGCCTGGACGCAGCATCAAGTGAAAGGTATTACCCAAACAAATTTGCGCACCTGTCGCGGCGAGTTCTTCCGGCGTCATCCCCTTTACGGTGCCATAGGTACCTACCGGCATAAATGCGGGCGTTTCAACCACGCCACGCGCAAATGTCATGCGACCACGACGGGCTTTGCCATCGGTGGTTAATAATTCAAATTTCATAAAATTCCTTAGATCGCCAGATAAACAGTCCAGCGTATAGCGCGGCGATTGTAGCAGAAAGATTGCACAAACCCTACCACCTCAGGTGGCAGGGTGAGGACAAATTAACGCGGATTTACAGGATGAGCATGGCATCGCCGTAGGAGTAAAAACGATAACCCTCACGAATGGCCGTTTCGTAGGCATTTAACACATATTCACGCTGACTAAACGCCGATACCAACATAATGAGCGTTGATTCAGGTAAATGGAAATTCGTGATTAACCCATCTACCACTTGAAACTCATAACCAGGATAAATGAAAATTTTAGTATCACCAGCATAAGGTTGCAGTGGTTGACCGGCAGCTTTGGCAATTTGAGCTGCCGACTCTAACGAACGAACCGACGTGGTTCCGACCGCAATCACTTTGTTACCGCGCGCTTTGGCGGCAGCAACAGCGGCGACCACGTCAGCATTCACCTCAATGTATTCAGCGTGCATATGATGATCATGCACATTGTCCACGCGCACCGGCTGGAATGTCCCTGCCCCGACATGCAAGGTGACAAAAGCAAATTCGATTCCTTTTTCTTTCAGAGCCGCTAACAGCGGTTCATCGAAATGCAAACCTGCCGTGGGCGCCGCGACCGCACCTGGTTTTTCACCATATACCGTTTGATAGCGCTCACGATCGGCGGCGGTGTCTGGGCGATCAATGTAAGGTGGCAGTGGCATGTGTCCCAGCCGCTCTAACATATGCAGTACTTGCTCATCCCCTTGCAATTCAAGTTCAAACAACTCGCCAACACGCTGCCGCATGATCACAGTTGCACTTTGCTCAAGGATTAACTCTTGGCCAGGTTTCGGTGCTTTGCTGGCGCGAATATGAGCTAAAAAGCGCTTTTCATCCAACATCCGTTCAACGAGCACTTCAATTTTGCCGCCAGACGCTTTTTGGCCAAACAAACGCGCTGGAATAACGCGAGTGTTATTAAATACCAATAAATCACCAGCGGATAACCGCGTTAATACATCACGAAAAATGCCATGCTGTAAGGTGCCGTGCTGGCGATCCATCTGGAGTAGACGACTCGCCGAGCGCTCGGCTTGGGGTTGACGCGCGATCAGGTGTTCAGGTAACTCAAAAGAAAAATCTTTAACTTGCATAGGATAGTCCGCTTTACTGACAAACTAGTGAATGGAAATTCTATTTTACCTTTGCACCAACAGAAAACCAATCCAATTGCGGCTAGTCCCCCAATAGATTCGAGCACCTGACATCAAAGGGTTCCATGTTTATGGATAGGCTAACATCACGTAAAGTTTTGTTTAAAAACTGGTCTAGTGCTGACAATCACAGTACCGTGACTACACTGTAAAGTTCGGTACCTCAGCAATAATCGACAGATCGGTCACCGTCGGTACAACGAAATAGTGACGGGTTCGCCCAAGAAATATCCGTCGAATGCTCAAACGAGGCTGCTTCAGCTCGTTCCCGCACAACGCGGCTATAAATGATGCTGATGACACTACGTACTGATATTTAATGTTGATGGATTGAACATCACACCACAAGGCAGGATGCTGGAGGTAGCATGACAGTTTGGTATTCGTTACTTTTACTCACCATGACGCATTTATTATTGTCGTGGTATAGCTATGAGCTCGCTCAAGAAAAAAATCGCTCCCCACTTCGCTATGCACTGTTGGCGTGGTGCCCCTTGCTGAATTTGCTAAGTCTTATTCACTTACTGCGCTTACCCACGCCACCGCTTAACTTAGATCAGATGGCGGACCAACTGTTTGAGCATACGTCATTGATATTATCAGCCCCAACCACAACACCATCAGCTATCCAGACGAGAAACACGAATAACCTCTGGGTCTAATCCCGCTGAATCCTGTGTTAAGCGTAAGCTTACTATCCATCAGCGCTGCATTTATCAGCTAACACATCGCGGATCAAATTTGCCATTAGTCGATAACTCATGGTTTTTGACGATGTTGGCCGCCACGCCACGCCAATGTCACGATACGCATTACTTTGAACGGGGGTTTGCGTCACTAAATCGGTGCCATGTAATAGCCCGCTGTTGATCGCCATTTGTGGCATAAAGGTGACCCCTAGTTTGTTATTCACCATCTGCGTTAGGGTATGCAAGCTGGTCGCAAAAAATGGATTAACTTTACGGCTGTCTGCCAATTCACAGGCTTTGACGGCATGGGCGGTTAAACAATGCTCGCGCTCTAGCAAAAAAATACTTTCATCGGGCCACTGACTCACATCTAAGTTAAAACCGCGATCAAGCCAATCTCGATGCAGCACTAACTTAAACGCATCTTGCGCCAACACTTCACTATGAAAGGTGCCTGTATCAAACGGCAATGCCAATAACACCATATCTAGCCGCCCTTCGGCCAGCGCTCGCAAGGAGTTATCCGAGGTATCTTCTCGCAGTAACAGTTGGAGTTCAGGATAACGCTCTCGGCACTGCGCCATCACATCGCTTAAAACAAAAGGTGCGATGGTCGGAATACAGCCCAAACGAAACGGACCTGTCATAGGTTTGCCTTGATGACGGGCAAAATCACTCAGCTCTTCACATTGCTCAATGATATAGCGCGCCTGCCGCACAATATCCTCGCCTAAGGCAGTAAAAATAAAAGTTTTATGGTCGCGCTCCAACAGCTGCGCATCCATCGTTTCTTCCAAATTGGCGATAGCCGCACTTAACGTTGACTGGCCTATGTAGCACGCATCAGCCGCACGACCAAAATGCTGATGTTCATGCAAAGCTAATAGGTACTGTAATTGTTTAATACTGGGTAGCCGTTTCATTTGGTTTTCAACTCAATAAAAACGAAGGTAATCGTTATTTTTGATAATAGGCGAAACAGCACTATGGCGCAACTTAAAAAGTGTCCATAAAAAATGCCAGCAAATGCTGGCATTTATTCAGTTTATATTAAGAAAATCTAAGCGATAATTACAACGCTTCCATGATGCTCTTAATGATGTAGAAGAACAGAATGGACAGGAATGCACCAATTGGCAAGGTGACTACCCATGATACAAAGATGTTACGGACAACACCTAAGTTCAAGGCGGCAATACCGCGAGCCATACCAACACCTAACACGGCACCGACGAGCGTTTGCGTGGTAGAAATCGGTAAACCTAAGCCTGATGCCACAATAACGGTTGTTGCCGCAGCAATTTCAGCTGCAAAACCACGACTTGGGGTTAAATGAGTAATGTTTGAACCAATGGTTTGGATAACTTTGGCACCCAGTGTCATCAAACCGATAACAATACCGATCGCACCCAGTGGCAAGATCCACCAGTCTAATTTAACTTTGCTAGCAATTTCACCGCCACTTTGGATCACACCAACCACCGCAGCCAATGGGCCTATCGCATTCGCCACATCATTAGAACCGTGGGCAAACGCCATACAACACGCGGTGAAAATCATCAAAATACCAAATACACGCTCTACGTTGGTAAAATGCATTTCTTTATCGGCATTGGGATCAATGGTTAAACGGCTAATCGCAATCTTACCGATAATACCCGCCACTAACGCAATGGCGGCACAGAGCAAAATACCTTGTTCATCGGACAGGTCTAAACCGATGTGTTTTAAACCTTTACTCACAGTGACATACGCCATGATAAACGCAGCGAACACCATATAGAAGGGTACGTATTTTTTCGCTTGCGCCAATGGATTATCGGTATCGAAGATAAGCTTTTGTGCACTCATAAAAATCAGGAACGCGAACACCCCGGAGAGTACCGGCGTCACCACCCAACTCCCCACAATGCCACCGACCTTTTCCCAGTGCACAGCATCCACGCCAACGCCAACCGCAGCAAAACCGATAATGGCGCCCACGATAGAATGCGTGGTGGAAACCGGCCAACCGTAGTAGGACGCGACCAATAACCAAACCCCAGCAGCAAGTAGTGAGGCGATCATACCGTAAACCAACAGCTCAGGTACTGCGCGGAACACTTCCGAATCCACAATACCACTACGAATTGTCGAGGTTACTTCACCACCTGCAAAAAAAGCACCGGTAAATTCAAACACGGCGGCGATTAAAATCGCTTGTTTGATGGTCAGCGCTTTGGCGCCCACCGATGTCCCCATAGCATTGGCCACATCATTGGCACCAACACCATAGGCCATAATAAAACCAAAAACAGCGGCTACCGCGATCAGGTAGAAACCGTACTGCGACAAAATTTCCATTGCAAAATTACCTTTGTAATTAACGTGCTAACATGATTTCAAGACGCGAGCCAACCCGCATTGCGGTATCAGCCAAATCGCCAACCCACTCCAAGGTGCGATATAAAAACATCACATCCACGGGGTTCATCAAGTGCTCTGATTTACGAACGTATTTACGCAGTCCAATTTGCATTTGATCGGTATCGTGTTCAATGGTATCGATTTTCTCTACCATTTTGATCACCAGATCAACTTCCCGGCCACGGAAGCCGGTTTCCAATAACTCATCCAATTCATTGATAGCTTCCGAGGCTAATGCAACGGCATCGATGCAGCGCTGAAGGTAGGCTGCAAATTCAGCTTGAATTGGTTCTGGGATTTCTAACTCGCGGCCTAACACACGACCTGAAATATCTTTTGCTTTGTTGGCAATTTTATCCTGTTGTGCAACTAACTCTAAAACATCAGTCCGATCAACAGGTAAGAACAAACCACGTGGCAAATGAATACGAATATCTCGTTTTAAATCGTCGGCTTCTTTTTCTAACGCAACAATATTTTTTCGTACCTCAGCCGCCGTATTCCAATCCTTGGCATACACAGCATTAAAAAACGGAATTAACTGCTCGCTGGCAGCTAACACTTTAAGAATATGTTCTTCAATTGGTTTAATTGGCGATTTGGCGAATACCGCTAAAAATGCACTTGGCATAGTGTTGCCCCTTAGTTTTCTATGGACGAAAGCCGGCGCGCATTGTACTAAAACAGCTGCGCAATAAAAAACGAAATCTACAAAAAAAACACGATAAAATAGACATATATTTGCCGAAATTATCGGCCTTTTGCTTGATTTATCTTTTTGTTTCAGTTCCTCACATTTTGTTCTAACACGTCATCATTGCTGTGTCGGACATCTTTGCCTTTGACAAAAGAAATCACGTACTCGGCAATGTTTTTACAACGGTCACCAATGCGCTCAAGTGCTCTGGCCGACCATAAAACATTCATGATTTTAGGAATAGACCGCGGGTCTTCCATCATATAGGTCATCAGTTGGCGGGTGATAGCCTCATACTCACGGTCCACTTTTTTGTCTTCTTTGTGAACCGCAAGCGCCGCTTCAACGTCCATACGGGCAAAGGCATCCAGTACGTCATGTAACATCTGTGCCACGTGTCGTCCCATATTGTCCAAGTTGACCAATAAATCCTGTTGTGCACCGTTAAACGATTCCAATGCCACTTTAGCAATGCGTTCTGACTCGTCGCCGATGCGCTCTAAATCCGAGATCGCCCTAATAATCGCCATAATGAGGCGTAAGTCACTGGCAGCGGGCTGGCGTTTCGCAATAATGCGCGTACATTCACTGTCAATGCGCAGCTCCCATTCATTCACTTTCAGATCAGTGGCAATCACCTGCCGTGCTAAATCTGCATCATTGCGACTAATCGCATTTAATGCATCCGACAACTGCTGTTCTAACAAACCACCCATTGCCATAACATGGTTACGAATTTGTTCTAACTCGTCATTGAATTGGCTAGAAATATGTTTGGTTAAATTTAGTTTTTCCATCAAAAAACACCTGTTGTATAAACAAATTAACCAAAACGACCGGTAATATAATCTTCAGTTTGCTGCTGTGATGGATTGGTAAACATTTTGTTTGTGCCATTAAATTCAATCAAACTTCCCATATACATAAACGCAGTATAGTCAGAGACGCGCGCGGCCTGTTGCATATTATGTGTCACGATCACAATGGTGTAGCGACGTTTAAGTTCATAAATCAATTCTTCAATTTTGAGCGTTGATATGGGATCCAGTGCAGATGCTGGCTCATCCAGTAACAACACATCGGGTTCAATCGCGATAGCCCGCGCAATCACTAAACGTTGCTGCTGACCACCGGATAAACTAAAGGCATTGTCATGTAAACGATCCTTAACCTCGCTCCATAACGCCGCACCTTTGAGTGAATTCTCCACCACTTCATCCAACACACGACGATCGTTCACGCCTTGCAAACGCAGGCCATAAGCCACATTGTCATAAATAGACTTCGGGAATGGGTTGGGTTTTTGAAACACCATCCCTACTTGTCGCCGCAGCTCAGCCACATCGACGGATTTGCCATAGATGTTTTGCCCATCCATCACAATTTGCCCTTCGGTCCGACAATCGTCGACCAAGTCATTCATCCGATTAAAGCAGCGTAATAACGTTGATTTACCACACCCCGAAGGACCGATAAACGCAGTGACTCGCTTCTCCGGAATGGTCAGATTAATGTGCTGTAACGCAGGCGTTTGACCGTAAAACAGCGATAAATCATGCACCGCAATTTTGATGCGCTCATCGGCGATGTTTAAATCCTGTTCCTCAAAACTCGAGGCCTGTGAATATGACATTTGGCGGTTCTCGTTTAAAAATCTTCGCTCGGGCCTGCCGTGCTTATCACGGCAGACACTTACCTCTTACTGACTTATTCCGACTCACTACGATAGCGTTCACGCAATCGATTGCGCAGATGAATTGCCGTCATATTGAGCACCACAATCAACAACACTAACACCAACGCTGTGGCATACAGCAGCGGTCGCGACGCTTCCACATTGGGGCTTTGAAACCCTACGTCGTACACATGAAAGCCTAAATGCATGATTTTTTGGTCGAGATGAATAAATGGAAAGTTGCCATCAATCGGCAGGCTCGGCGCTAACTTCACCACACCAACCAGCATCAAGGGAGCGACTTCACCAGCGGCACGCGCAATCGATAAAATTAACCCTGTCATCATGGCTGGCGTGGCCAGTGGCACCACCACTTTCCATAACGTCTCAGATTTGGTGGCGCCAAGCGCCAAGCTGCCCATGCGAATGGTGCTCGGTATGCGCGATAATCCCTCTTCGGTAGATACGATCACCACAGGCAACGTCAATAATGCGAGCGTAAGCGAGGCCCAAAATAGGCCAGGCGTACCAAAGGTTGGCGTGGGTAAGGATTCGGGATAAAACAGCGTATCGATATTTCCCCCAAGGATATAGACAAAAAACCCCAACCCAAAAACGCCATATACAATCGATGGCACCCCAGCCAAGTTATATACAGAAATGCGAATAATCTTCAGCAGCAGCCCCTGCTTGGCATATTCGCGCAAATAAATGGCCGCGAGCACGCCAAAGGGCGTCACAATAATCGACATGAGAATCACCATGGTGATGGTGCCGAAAATCGCTGGAAAAATGCCGCCTTCGGTATTGGCTTCACGGGGTTCTTCCGACAAAAAATGCCAAACCGCGGTGAAGTAATGCGCAACCTTCTCCAGCAGCGACATGTTATTCGGTTGATGAGCATGCACTATATTGGCAAAACTGATCGGTAAAGTTTTACCATCCGCGGTACGTACCACTAAGGTATCGCGTTTGACCTGTGCATAAAGTGCATCCAATTGCTGCTGCAACTGCATGTAATCCGCATCAAGTGCCGACTTGGTGATCTCAGCCTCTTGCTTGAACATTTCAAGTTCTGCCTTGCTGGCCTGACGGAGTTCTAACCGCCGCTGTTCAAGACGAAGCTGCTCCATGGCATTATTGATACTGGCAATCTGGTCTTTTTCAAGATGGGCAATTTGTTGATAAAGCACTGCCGCTCTTGCCATACGAGTTTGCAGCTCTGACCATAATTGTTCACCTTCCGCCACCACACGCTCAGCCTCGAGCACTTGCAAGGGGAAACCATAAAAATTCCCCCATTCGCGACGTTCAATCACAATGGCATCTTTGGGTGTTGACCACTGCGCTAAATCTTGATCCATAAACCAGCTAAAATCACGGCCATAGAGATCGCGATTACCTAATTTAAACAAATGCCGCGCATAGCTATCGGCCGAGGTTTTGACCGCCACCCCAGCATCTCGAAGTGTGATAGCAGACACCTGTTCGGTGCGAATCACTTCGCCAAGTAAAACCCGTTGACTGCCATCCGGCTGTGTCAGCTGAACCTGAGTCACTGTTGATGGCCAAAAATGACTCGCACCTTGCACGGCAATCAGGCCCAGTACGCCGACCACCATCACTAAACAAAGCGCAATCGCTCCGGCATTTAACCAAATCCAAGGGGAACCGGATTTCAACCATTGATGCATAGTTTCAGTTCCCATTACAGATTACTAAAGCGTTGCCGCAACCGCTGCCGGATCACTTCCGCCACAGTGTTAAAGGCAAAGGTAAACACAAAAAGTACCAGCGCCGCCAGAAACAATACGCGAAAATGCGTACTGTCCACCGCAGTTTCCGGCAGCTCCACCGCGATATTGGCCGATAGCGTCCGCATACCTTCAAAGATATTGAAATTCACCAACGGGCTATTGCCAGTAGCCATCAACACAATCATGGTTTCGCCAACAGCTCGGCCAAAGCCAACCATGACGGCCGCAAATATCCCAGGACTGGCGGTAGGTAAGACAACGCCCAGCATGGTCTGCCATGTGGTTGCGCCAAGCGCAAGTGAACCTTGCGTTAAATGACGCGGCACATTAAAAATGGCGTCTTCGGCGATTGAGAAGATATTAGGAATAACAGCAAACCCCATCGCAATACCAACCACCAACGCATTACGCTGATCATAGTTATAACCGTTATCTGTCAACCATTGCCGTAAACTACCATCAAAAAACAGGGTATCGAACCACGGACTTGCACTGACCGCGACATATATAAACGCAACGATAACCGGAATAAGGATCAATACTTCCCTGCCAGTGCCAACCCGATTGCGGATCGTTTCAGGGACGTAGCGCCAACACCATGCCGTGATCAGCATCAACACAGGCAATAGCAACAAAATGGCAAACACCGCACTGAGGTAACTTTCAATAAACGGCGCTAACCAAAGCCCGGCTAAAAAGCCAAGGATCACCGTCGGTAACGCCGCCATCACTTCAATGGTCGGTTTGACTTTGCCGCGAAGTGACGGCGACATAAAGTAAGCGGTATACACAGCGCTCATCACGGCCAGTGGCGTGGCAAACATCATGGCGAATACCGCCGCTTTTAAGGTTCCGATCGCAAGCGGTACTAAGCTCATTTTTGCTTCAAATTCATCAGAGCCGGATGATGCCTGCCACACGTACTCAGCCTCAGTTCGCCCTTCATACCACACCTCATTCCACAGCGCGCGCCATGAAATATCAGGGTGCGCATTTTCCAATTGGAATCGGGTGATGGTGGCGTCGTGTGATTGCAACAAAAACTCGGTATTGATAGGTGATAGCGCAAGCCGCTGTGCGCCTTCAACGGGCAACGCATCCAACATCAAGGTGCGAGCTGAGGTGCCATAGTGAATACCAATATGATTGGCCGCATCGAGCACCACAAAGCCTTTACGGGCGTACTCAGGTACAATCTGCACGATAGCACCGGGGTGCTGTTGAAAATCCCGAACTCGTTTTAGATGAAAGTTATTATGGGAATCACGCACTAAAAACCATTGACTAAGCGATCCATCACTGCCACCGACAATGAGCGAGACCGAACCAACCAAAAACTCCAACGCAGTGATTTGTTGTCCTTTGGTAACCGCCTGCAATGCTTCAACATAGCGGGCTTGCGTTGGATCACTGATATCGTAATAGTGGATACGGCCTTCATGATCTGCCACATATAAGTGCTTCAAACTGGTATCTAGCAGGATCTTACTGGCGCTTGACGGGGCGTTACTCAGTTGATGATCGTGCCGAACCACATTCGTTTCACCGGTTAAAAACTCGGTCTGAGCTTCAAAACGGCTCAACAGCAGGCGCCCATCCGAGGTAAAGGCAACCAATGCGGTACCGGCAGCGCTTTCTTGTACGGCTAAGGTTTGTATGGCTTTACCCTGCGGATCTAGCTGCAGTAACGTCTCGCCTAACGGGTAAGTTAACACCGGACTGACTTGTCGCTGGTCGTTCGGGTAACTCAGATGGTATGAATGTTTCGCCACTAGCACCTGACCTTGCGCTGTCGCTACGGCAAACATACCCGCCCGAGGCGCTGCGTACGCCATCGCCGTGATCTGAGGATTGTCCGGCAGTGCAAGGCGGATGTTTTGCCGTGTCTCTCCCGTTTGCGCATTAAAAAAACGCAGTTCACCGGAACTATCCACACTTAACCCCACGTCGCCGTAACGTTCAATCGACGTCAAAAGCGGCGCTGCATGTGGCGCTTTATACTGCTGCTGCGCAGAAATCGATGCCGATGAAAACAACGGTGCGACTTCGGAAAACAAATAAACAAAAATAGTCGTGAACGCCAACACAACACTGATGCCGGCGAAGGTAATGAAATATTTGGATATTTGATCCTTCAAACGGCGCCAACGACGCAAGCGTGCGCGCTGCTCACCACTTGGGAGCAAGGTGCGAACGGCATTCACCGTATCTGCGTTTGGCATTGAAGGCATTTGCAATATCCATTAGTTAGGATTTGAACGCTGGCAACTATAGATACAATCTATGTCAGAAATATGACAAGGCGCGGTTTTTGTCATAATTTTGCAATTTTTCACCGCGTATTTTGTGCATTTGAACGGCATGAACGACGGCCGCATGCGTTGTTATTCAATACCTAGCTCAGCAAGAATTTTAACGGCAATTCGATTTGGCACTGGCACATAGCCATCCCGCACAACAATTTCTTGACCGCGTTTGGATAACACCAGCTTGATAAACTCTCGCTCCATCGGCGCTAGCGGTTTGTTTGGATGTTTATTCACATAAACGTATAAAAATCGTGATAATGGATACTTGCCATCCAAGGCATGGTCTGCAGTCGGTGCAATCATGTCACCACCATCTTTTTTGGCGATCGGGATGGCTCGAACGCCTGAGGTCACATAACCGATACCGGAATAACCGATACCATTGATGGATTCACTTACCCCCTGCACCACCGATGCAGACCCAGGTTGTTCATTAATACTGGCGCGAAAATCACCGTTGCAAAGTGCATGTTCCTTGAAATAGCCATAAGTGCCCGACACGGCATTGCGACTGTACATGGTGAAATCGCGATTCGTCCAAGCCCCACTAAGGCCCAATTGCCCCCAGCGAATAACGTCCTCTTTATAACCACAGCGTCGCGTAGCGGAAAAAATAGCATCCACCTGCGGCAAAGATAGCCCTTTGATGGGGTTGTCTTTATTGACATAAATAGCCAATAAATCGACAGCCACAGGGATCGCGATCGGTTTATAACCAAACTTAGCTTCAAAGGCTTGCACCTCTGACGGCTTCATTGCGCGGCTCATTGGACCAAAATTGGCGGTACCTTCGCTTAACGCTGTAGGCGCAGTTGATGAACCCGCGCCTTGAATTTGGATGGTCACGTTTGGATAGACTTTACGGTAATCTTCTGCCCAAAGTGTCATTAAATTGTTTAAGGTATCTGAACCAATACTTGAAATTGCCCCCGACACGCCGCTGGCTTTTTTGTAATCGGGTAAGGCAGGATCCACTTGAGTTGCCGCGAATACGGCCGTAAACGGCAGTTGTAACACAGCCAAAAGCACTGTAGCACCAAACAATCGCAAAGATAATTTCACGTCGAAATCCTTATGGCCAGCAGACAAGGCGGTGGATAGCCGCGCTTAATATTTAACACGCCTTGCATCAAAGTGGGACATAGTGCTCAAAACGCAATCGTTACCCCATTTTCACACGCACCGCGATGAACATACCCAGCATACATATGATGATTGGCGCTGACCGTATGCGTTACGGCAGGCACCCATCACAAATAATGCGCGAGGGCTTTGTTTTGGCACCACGCCCTCCCATACCAAGCGCTCGTATTGCTGCGCTGCTGAAGCTTACGAATGAGATGGAATTATTTTAAGAACCTAATATGACATTTGTATGACTAAATAATCTTGAAGTTGGTCGCATTTTGCCGACGATAAGAACAAAATCGCATTGTTTTTTTACCCAAAGGCGCTATAGTTTTACCCGACTTCGTGCATTATTTAAATAAATGCAACATAACAACAATATATGTCCCTATAAATGCACAAGCTACGACAACAACGAGTCATTGTACTGTACATTTTAGTTTCCAAAGGAATTGCGTCATGAAACAGTTAGTTCTTACCCTTATTGGCAAGGATAAAGCAGGTCTGGTGGAACAACTCGCCACCGTCATCAGTGAACACCAGGGTAACTGGACGGCAAGTAATCTGAGTCATCTGGCTGGATATTTTGCGGGCATATTGCAAGTTGAAGTACACGAAGATCACTTACCCGCCTTGACCGTTGCACTCGGCCATATGACTGATCTGGATATTCGAATTCAGCACGGGGTAACTTCGGATATCGACGAGCACAAGTTACTGAAGTTTGTCATCACGGGTAACGATAGACCAGGGATTGTGCGTGAATTATCATCGGTTATTCGCCATAAAGGCACCAATATCATTCATTTTGAGAGTAATAAACAAATTGCACCTAATTGGGGGGTGCCTTTGTTCCACGCAATTGCTACAGTAGAGTTGCCTGAAGGCTTAAACAAAGATGAAGTAGTGAAAGCATTGGAAGCCATCGCAGCTGACGTCGTGGTCGATGTAGAAGATATCCCTGCCTAATTGCACTCATTCATCTTGTCGTCATAAATCTGCCATAAAGTACCTCAACCCACAGGAAGAGGTACATATGCGCATAACTAACGATAAAGTGACCGAATTGCATTATTATCCGAAAGAACTCAGTTGGTTATCCTTTAATGAGCGCGTGCTGCAAGAAGCGGCCGATGCGCGCAATCCGTTAATTGAACGTCTCAGGTTCTTGGGGATCTACTCCAATAACATGGATGAATTTTTCCGCGTGCGTGTCGCGGATGTAAAACGACGGATTTTACTGAAAAAATACCATAGCGATGATCACGATAATCCCGAAGACTTACTGCATGATATCCAACGTAATGTCTTAACGCTTGGCGATAAATTTAATGCCATTTATAGCGAATTATTGGCAGAGCTTCGAAAACATAACATTGAATTTATTGATCAATTTAAACTCAATGAATCCCAATCTGCCTGGGTAAAAAGCTATTTTAAAGAGCGCGTGCAACGGCATATTTCGCCGATATTGCTCAGTAACGAAGACGTTAAACTTGGCAAGCGCCTCGAAGACAATGCCACATATTTAATGGTTGAAATGACCGGTAGTGGTAAACCTGAGTACGCCATTGTCCAAGTCCCGACGGACGAGATGTCACGTTTTATTGAGCTACCGACCTATTTAAATAAGACCAAAAAGAAAGGCCGTTACCGTCATCAATTTATGATGTTGGATGATGTGATTTGCCATTGTTTATCGGATTTATTCAGTGGTTTTTTTGATTTTTGTGACATCCAAGCCTACTCGCTTAAACTAACCAAAGATGCCGAATACAACGTTAGCGATACCCTCGATCAGAGCTTGCTCGACAAAATGTCCAAGGGGATCCGGCAACGGTTAGAATCTGAGCCTGTGCGTTTGGTATATGATGCCAACATGCCGGAAAACATGTTGAAAATATTAAAAAAACAACTTGGCGCCAGCTCTTATGATTCGCTCATTCCTGGCGGACGTTATCGTAATTTTAAAGATTTTATTAGCTTCCCAAACATTGGCCACGCGAGCTTAGAATACCCCGCGTTACCCCCGTTGCCGAGCCCTGACTTTGAACAACACCGCACCACCTTTGATGCGATCCGGTCCAGTGATGTGTTATTGCACTACCCGTATCACAATTTTACCTACTTTACCGAATGGTTACGGCAGGCGTCATTTGATCCTAAAGTCACGTCCATCAAGATGACCATGTACCGCGTGGCAAAAAATTCGCGCGTTATTAACTCCTTGCTTGATGCGGTCAAAAATGGCAAAAAAGTGACTGTGGTCGTCGAGCTCAAAGCGCGGTTTGACGAAGAAAATAATATCAATTGGGCCAGACGCATGACACAAGCCGGCATCCAAGTGGTATTTGGCCTGACTACGTTAAAAATTCACTCCAAACTATGTTTAATTACCCGGCAAGAAAAAGGTAAATCGGTGAAATACGCCCATATCGGCACCGGTAATTTCAACGAAAAAACAGCGCGTATTTACACTGATATGAGTTTATTTACCTGCCATAGTGAGATTTGCGACGAAGTAGATCAGGTATTTGAATTTATCGAATATAGCTATAAACCCTTTCAGTTCAATCACTTGATTGTATCACCGACCTGGAGCCGCAATAAATTACAGCAATTGATTTTGCGCGAAATTGAGATGGCGACCAGCGGTAAAAAGGCGGAAATCCTGCTCAAAGTAAACAACTTAGTGGATAACGAAATCGTCGATTTACTCTACAAAGCCTCACAAGCAGGCGTAAAAGTGCGCATTATTGTACGTGGCATGTGCTCCCTGATCCCTGGCATTGCGGGCAAAAGCCACAATATTAAAGTGATTTCGATTTTGGATAGATTTTTGGAGCATGCGCGGGTTTATCAATTTTTAAATGGCGGCAATACCGAACTTTATCTATCCTCTGCCGACTGGATGACGCGTAATATTGACCAGCGCGTTGAAGTTGGAGTACCGATTTACGATACTCGCATTAAACAACAGATCGTCACTATGCTGGATTTACAATGGAACGATAACGTTAAAGCACGTTTAATCGACAAACAGCAAAGCAACCCCTATGTCAAACGGGGCAACAAGCGTAGTATTCGTTCACAACAAGCCATTTATGATTTTCTTGCGGGTCTCCAATTTGGCCCGACTGTACAGGCTGAACCATGACAGAACAAGTTGTTGCAACAACCGATAGCCCTGATACCGAACTGATCGCCGCGGTAGATTTGGGCTCAAATAGCTTTCATCTCGTGATCGCGCGCATTGTCGATGGCGCGCTCCAGCTGCTGCATCGTGAAAAACAAAAAGTGCAGTTGGCTGATGGTCTTGATAACGACTTATTTTTAAGTGACGATGCCATGGAGCGCGGTTTAACGGTGCTAAAGCAATTTGCCACCACGCTCAAGGGTATTCCAGAACCATCGGTACGGGTGATTGCAACCTATACCCTGCGCCGTGCGCGCAATAGCGCCAGCTTTTTACGGCTGGCGAACCAAGTGTTCCCCTACCCGATTGAAGTCATTGCCGGTCAAGAAGAAGCACGTTTGATCTATCAAGGCGTTGCGCACTTTGAGCACTATGATGGTTTACGCTTAGTGATGGATATTGGTGGCGGTAGCACCGAATTTGCCATTGGTCAGCAGCTCAATCCGTTAAAACTGAGCAGTCGAAATATGGGCTGCGTCAGTTATGCCAAAGCGTTCTTTCCTCGTGGCAAAATCACCGCCAAACGTTTTGAGCGCGCTATTTTGCAAGCAGAACAAGAACTTGAACCTATAGTCAGTGCCTACCGCAAAATGGGATGGCAGCAAGCGGTGGGTACGTCTGGCACCATCAAAACCATCAAAGATATCATCAGCGCCTTGGGCTGGCACCCAGTGGCTATGACACTGCCCCACTTACTCGATCTCAAAAATCTACTCCTGCAATTTGATAGCTATGAAGACATCAATTTGCCAGGATTGACGGACGATCGGAAACAGCTAATTTGCCCAGGTCTCGCTATTTTAATTGCCGCGTTTCAAATGTTGGATATCCAAGAAATGCTTTATGTGGATGCTGCACTGCGCGAAGGTGTGCTTTATGAAATGAGCGATCGACTACAACACCACGATATTCGTAGCCATACCATGGCAAGCTTAGTTAAACGCTACGCCGTTGATACCGAACAGTCGGAACGGGTCAGAAACACGGCGTTAACCATCTTCAGCCACGTCAAAGATAAATGGCAATTGGATGACCACTGGGCTGAGGTCTTGGATTGGTGCGCCACTGTGTATGAGGTAGGTCTACAGATCAACTCATCCAGTATCCAGCGCCATAGCGCCTATATTCTTAACAACACCAGCCTACCAGGCTTTAACCAAGAACAGCAGCAATTGCTGGCGACCTTGGTACGATTTCATCGGCGTAAAATTAAACCGGAAGATTTTCCATCGTTTTATTTATACGATCCCACCGAAGCCATTTATGCATTAGTGATGTTTCGATTGGCGATTATTTTTAACCAAAAACGCCGTGATGATGTGATTCCACCTTTACAATTGATGGCGAAACCTTACGGCTTGGCGCTGCAATTGCCAGACGATTGGTGTAAACAACAACCGGTATTGGCAGCCGATTTATTACAAGAGCAGCAATTTTTACGAAAAATTGCTTTTGTGCTTGAAAGCCCACAGTTACAACGCTTTGCCCAAGACGAACTAAGCTAAGCGACTGCCATCGTGAACCAAACCCCACCTTGATTGAGCCTGGGGTTTCGAGTTTGCAACACAACGCGAAAGCTTGAGTTATCGAGTCGCGGATGCATGTACAAGACAAGAAAAAACGAATGACTACAAAACCTGAATGGCGATAGATACAGCTCCCCCCTGATTTTTATCGCTTAACAGTACGCGCTCGTTTTAACCTTACAGGAACACCATATGACTTTGCTAAGCAACACACGTCACAGCATCGCAAGGCGTTTGGCTTTGCGTCAGGCGCCATCAGCGATAAGCCCAGATCCCATGAAGCCATCGCGTCATCTTCCCCTCACACGGCTTGCCGCTTCTATCGTGGCACTTAGTTTGGCCGGCCTAGTCCCTGCGGTTGCCGCCACATCGCAACCGATGTCGGTGGATATACAACAGCAACTGAGTTCGGAGATCCGCGCCATTCAACCACAACTCATCAGTTGGCGGCGTGATTTTCACCAGTATCCAGAGCTCTCCAATCGAGAAGTGCGTACTGCCAAGCAAATTAGTAAAGTGCTGACCGAGCTTGGCATTTCGCACCAAACCGGCATCGCCAAAACCGGCGTGGTCGGCATGATTAAAGGGAGTGCGAAAACACAAGGTGCAACGCGGATTACCGTCGCCCTGCGAGCCGACATGGACGCTCTGCCAGTCACCGAGCAAACCAATCTGCCTTTTGCCTCCAAAGTAAAAAGTAAATTTAACGGCCAAGACGTGGGGGTGATGCACGCCTGCGGGCATGATGCCCACGTTGCTATGTTGCTGGCCACCGCGGCTATCTTGCAAAAAAATCGGCATTTGTTGCAAGGTGATGTGATGTTGGTGTTCCAGCCGGCAGAAGAAGGCCCACCGGCCGGTGAAGAAGGTGGCGCCAAGCTCATGCTCAAAGAGGGCTTATTTGCCAAGGTAAAACCTGCGGCCATTTTTGGTATTCATGTCTGGCCAGGTAAAACCGGTCAATTGCAAGTGAAAACCGAAGGAATTATGGCGGCGGCGGATAGCTTTGAAATCACGGTCAAAGGTGCACAAACCCACGGTTCCAGCCCATGGCGTGGGGTCGATCCTGTCGCCGTCAGCGGGCAACTGATCAGCGCACTGCATCAAATTCCTGCACGGCAACTCGATGTGACACAAGCCCCTGCGGTACTATCGATTGGCCAAGTCCAAGGTGGTGTACGCTGGAATATCATTCCAGAAGAAGTGAAACTGGGCGGCACCATTCGTACCTTTGATCCGGTGATGCGCCAGCAGTTACTGGAGAAAATGCAGCGAACCACCGAACATATTACCGCCGCCAGTGGTGCCAGCGCCGATTTTCATCAGCACAGCTTTGCCGCAGTGACATGGAATCATACCGGCCTAACCGAGTGGGCCATGCCAAGTTTGCGCTGGGCCGCAGATAAAGCAGGCGTCGCGCCAATTAAACCTATTACCGCGTCTGAAGACTTCTCGTTTTATCAGCAGCAGATCCCCGGCATGTTTTTCTTTTTGGGGATAGCCCCGCCCAATACCGAACCATCGAGCATTCCACCTAACCATTCACCCCGCTTTGAGTTGGATGAGTCCGCATTGGAAAATGGCGTTCGGGCCATGACAAAGCTTGCGATTGATTTCCTGGCCGCCCCTCCTAACCTGGCCGCGCAGCCCTAAAGGATATGCAAATAAAAGATCGCCGCTATCAAAACGGCGAGCTTCGTTGGCAAGATACATTAGGCAACGGTGTTGAGTGGATTTCACTTAGCTTTCACTTAGCTGTCCAGCCGCAGGTTTAAATCATCTTTTGGATGTGCGGCGAATCTGCCAGGTGAAGCTTCGAGGTAAATGGTGTCGTGGAACGAGCGTTGTCATCTCGCAAAAGCGTGCTAATTGGCCTTTGTCAGCGCTTTGGTCTTTAGTTTGACATCTTTGGCTTGAGACTCACCTAACACCAATTCCGGCGGCAAACTAAATGAGAAACTACTGCCGCGCTTGGGCTCACTGAAGATTAATAATCGGCTTTGGTGCCGTGATAGCACATGTTTCACTATGGCCAAACCCAGCCCAGTACCACCGGTAGTGCGGGTTCTGGCTTGATCCACACGATAAAACCGCTCGGTCAGCCGCTTCACATGCTGTGGCGCAATACCTTCACCATTGTCGGTGACGCTAAATACGGCCTTGTTATGTTGCCGCTGCCAACTCACCTGGATTTCACCGCCGTCGGGGGTGTATTTAATGGCATTGGTGATCAAGTTTGAAAAGGCACTGCGCAGCTCTTCTTTAATGCCAATCACCAATAAACTGGCATCGACCGTGAAGGTAAGTTTATGGTGTTTATCCCGGTTTAATGCCTGCGCTTCTTGTTCAAGCAGTACCAACATCGCCGGTACATCCACACTATCGTCATACTGTACCTTGCCGGATGCTTCAATACGGGACAAGGTTAACAGCTGTTGCACGAGAGCATCCATACGCTTGGTTTGCTCTAACATTACGCCGTGTGACTTCTGCCAAATCGCGGCGGGTGGTAAATCATCGCTATCCATCAATTCTAAATAGCCCTGCAATACCGTCAGCGGTGTCCGCAATTCGTGCGACACGTTGGCAACAAAGTCTTTCCGGATTTGCTCAAGCTGCTTGAGCTGCGTGACATCACGGATAATCAACAAAAACTGTTTTTCGCCGTATTGCAGTACGCGATATTCCAGCGTTTTGTCATCACTGACGTGGGAAGGTAATTCGAGCGGGTGATCAAATTGTTTTTGCTGTAAATACAGCTGAAAATCTGGCATCCGAATCAGGTTATCAATGCGCTGACGCTCATCCACCGGCCAGCGTAACCCAGCCAATTGCTGCGCCAGTTTATTGCACCAAATAATGGACCAATCATCGTTTAACACCACAATCGCATCCGGCAACGCCTCAGCGCCATCACGAAAACGACGGACTAAGCCTCGCAATTCTTTATTTTTCTTTCGCGACTTGCGCTGCTGATAATAAATTCCATCGAAGATTTGCTGCCAGCTGCCATCACCGGCCGGTGGCGATAATTTACGATCGCGCCATAACCATTTATCCAGCAAGAATAAATGCCGGTAATGCCATGCGATTAATCCGACACAGCCCAGTAACAACACCAGCAGCGTCTGCCCCACCAACCAGCCGACAAAAAGCAGCAGCAGAGTTAGCGCAGCCAATTTTGCCGCCACAATCCGTTTTGAGAGCAATAAACGCATAAGGCCTACTGTGTCCGTATGTGCCAAGCTGAGCAGAAACACGCTGGCAAGAGTGATTTGTTTTTATAAGCGTCGATAAAACTAATGTAGTGCTGGGCGCAGTGATGATGTACTGCTCGACACCAAGAGGCCGCGCCCATCCCTGCCGTCATCAAGCCGCTTCAGCACATCAAGTGATGAAGCGGTATTATGCCAATAAACTCGCATGTGAAAACCCCGCACGTGACGTACCTACGGGTGCTCTGCTTATTATTTTACCGAGAATCGATAACCTGAGCCACGTACCGTTTGCACTAAACGATCATGTCCAGCATGGGAAATCGCTTTGCGTAAGCGGCGAATATGCACATCGACCGTGCGATCTTCAACATACACATTTGTCCCCCATACGTGGTCTAACAGCTGCTCGCGGCTATACACCCGCTCAGGATGTGTCATAAAGAAGTGCAGTAAGCGAAATTCCGTTGGCCCCATATCGAGGGCCGTATCTTCAGCAGTTACGCGGTGCGACACCGGATCTAACCGCAACCCCTGCACTTCAATCACTTCATCTAAGCTGGTGGGCGCCACGCGGCGGATCACCGCTTTAATGCGGGCCATCAGCTCTTTTGGCGAAAAGGGCTTCGTCACGTAGTCATCCGCACCCACTTCTAAACCACGCACTTTATCTTCTTCCTCACCGCGCGCGGTGATCATGATGATGGGAATGCTTCGCGTCAGCTCATGTTGCTTCATTTTTTTCGCGATTTGAATACCGCTACCGCCTGGCAGCATCCAATCCAGTAATACTAAATCTGGATATGGCTCGACCAATTGATTAATCGCGGAATCTACATCGGCGGCCGTCATTGCTTGATAGCCATTTTGCTCTAACACAAAACAAAGCATATCGCGGATGGGTGCTTCGTCTTCAACGATGAGTATTCTTCTCGACATAATCGTGTTCCATGGTTGTATAGTCCGATGGGCGCAGTATCACAGTGCATTATGACACTATTATGAAAAAACTGCGCCTTTGTTATCCGAACCTCACAATCGATAGTTTTTCCAGCAACATAACCACCTCACGTAGACAGCGGAAGACGGCACATCTGACCTTGAACAACGCACACGATGAGCGGCACGCTGTTGACCTGTCGAGGTATCAACGATAGCCCGCAACACATGAAAGCCACGGTATCAGCTAGATGCTGCAGGTGTCATTTACATGAAACTTTTTTGACAAATCAATGACAAGCAAGGCCTCTGCCCTTGCTATTTCTGGCTTCTGGCGGCGTTGTTCCATATCGGCAGCGCACTGTCACATGGATGTCGGTTTTCTGTCATAAAAAGATCACGCTCACCAACTAAGGTACACGCAGTTTGCTGCAGGACTGATGCAACCGCGTAAACCAACGCGCACCACAGACTGATACAGCCGCAATATAAATTTGTTTACACAACCTTTAGTTGATACCAGTCAAAACGGAGAATCCCATGGCTTTCGGTAAGATGTTAAAATTAAGCGCCTTAACAACCGCCTTGATGTTGGCAGGATGTGGTGGCGGCGATATCGTCATCAACAGCGGTTCAGGTGCAACTACCGGCGGTGGTAATTCAGGCAGCGGCTCAGGCACGACGCCCGCGGTATGTCCAGCGTTTGCCAAGCAAGGTGCAGCCATTGGTGGTGTTAACAAACCGATTTGTGAATTGACCGGCACCTTAACTGCTGATGCGACCTTAACGGCCGGCATCGTATGGTCATTAAATGGCAAGGTTGCAGTCGGTAACGACAATGCCAACAGCGCCACCCTGACCATTGAACCTGGCACCACCGTATTTGGTAAATCAGGTGCAGACTTCTTAGTGGTCGCGCGTGGTTCTAAGTTAAATGCCGTTGGTGCCGCTAATGCGCCTATCGTATTCACATCAGTCAATGACATGATCGGCACGGCCAATGACAGCTCTGCCGGTCAATGGGGCGGTATTGTTTTATTAGGTAAAGCGCCGACCAACAAGTGTGACCCAGCAGCACTGGCTAGCTGTAAAATTGAAGCCGAAGGCAACGCCGGCCCATACGGTGGTGATAAGCCAACCGACAGCAGCGGCATGTTAAAATACGTCCAAGTGAAATACGCGGGTTATGAAGTTATCAAGGATAACGAATTAAACGGTATTACCTTTGCCGGTGTAGGTTCTGGCACTGTGGTGGATTATGTTCAAGTCCACAATAACATGGACGATGGCGTTGAGTTCTTCGGTGGTACTGTCGATGTTAAACACTTAGTATTAACCGGCAACCGTGATGATTCGTTAGACTGGGCTGACGGTTGGACTGGTCGTGCACAGCACATTTATATCCGTCATGATAAAAACAACTTAGAAGCCAACCGTGGTATCGAAGCCGACAACCAATCGTCCAAATTCGATGCCACGCCGGTATCCAGCCCACGCATTGCCAACGTCACCATCATTGGTAACACCTTTAAATCAGCCGATAAAGATTCGGAAGGTGTGTTACTGCGCGCCGGTACTGGTGGTGAATTGTACAACTTCATCATCACAGGCCCACAAGGCATGGGTGAGTGTTTTGAAATCGAAACACCTGAATCCGTCAGCCGAGCCAACAGCGGCAAAATTGTGTTCCGCAATTCTATCGTCAGCTGTGGTGAAAACTTTAAATCACCTAAAGATGCCAATAGCAACACCTTATTGGATGTGGCGAAATGGTTTAGCGCGCAGCCTGGTAACTTAGTGACAGACCCACTGCTCGGCGGTTATACCCCATCTAGTACCTCTCCAGCGCTGAAAAATGGCTATGACGTATCCAACAACGTTGATCCATGGTTTGACAGTGTCAGCCACATCGGGGCTTTTGATGGCCAGACCGATTGGACCAAAGGTTGGACGCACGGTATCCACACAGCCAATGCCGCAGTTGCCGCGTGCCCTGCCGGTACCAAAGAAGTACCTACCCTGACCAGCAAATTAAACTGTGAGTTATCCGGCACTATCACCACCAATGTCACCTTAAAAGCCGGTGCCGATTATGTGTTAAACGGTGCGGTCAAAATTGGTAACGATAACGCCAATAGTGCGACCTTAACCATCGAACCTGGTGTGCGGGTATTTGGTAAGAGCGGTGCGGATTACTTAGTGATTGCCCGTGGTTCAAAAATCAACGCTGAAGGCACCCAAGCTGACCCCATCACCTTCACCTCGTTGCAAGATGCCATTGGCTCTGCCACACGAGCTGGCCAGTGGGGCGGTATTGTAGTGCTGGGCAATGCACCATCCAACAAGTGTGACCAAGTGAATAAAGTAAGCTGCGCCATCGAAGCTGAAGGTAATGCTGGCCCTTACGGTGGTTACAAAGCCGATGATAACTCAGGCGTCTTAAAGTACGTGGTGGTGAAATTCGCCGGCTACGAAGTATTAAAAGACAATGAACTGAACGGCATCACCTTAGCGGGTGTAGGTTCAGGCACCACGGTAAGCCATATTCAAATTCATAAAAACCTGGATGACGGCTTAGAGTTATTCGGCGGTACCGTTAACGTCAAGCACGTGGTATTAACCGGTAACGAAGACGATTCATTAGATTGGACCGACGGCTGGAATGGTAATGCGCAGTTCTTGTTAGTCAAACACGACGAAGCCAACACCGTTACCAACCGTGGTATCGAAGCCGACAACCAATCGTCAGCCTTCTCTGCCACGCCAGTGTCTGAACCAACCATTGCCAACATGACCATCATCGGCAATACCTTCAAATCCGCCGATATGGACTCAGAAGGTGTGTTACTGCGGGCAGGCACCTCAGCCAAGCTGCATAACTTTGTGATTGCCGGACCAAAAACAGACACAGGCGCCATGGGCGAGTGTTTAGAGATTGAATCCGACCAGTCGAAAGCCTTAGCTGACAAAGGCCAACTGGTGATGACGCACAGCGTGATCGGTTGCCCAGAACCATTCAAAGGTGATGTGGTTGCCAACAGCAAATCAGTGAAGCAATGGTTTGAAGCGCAGCAAGGTAACAAGGTTGCGGCCAACCAAGCGGCAGTGTTAAACGGTATCTACACCATCGACACCACAGCGGCCAAAGATATGAGTGCGGTCAATCCGTTCTTCACTAAAACCAGCTACGTTGGTGCCGTCGATGCCGCCAATGATTGGACTAAAGGTTGGACCGTGGGTTTAACCAAGTAATGACCACACCCGCCATCAACAGCGCTGATGGCGGGTGTTTTTTGCATGCAATTCAAAATTAAATCGTGCTAACAGGATCACTTACCCATGAGCAGCAATAAAGGTTTCACGCTTCGTCCTCTGACTCGCGCCCTTCTCACCGCGATGACTACCAGCGTATTAGTCACGGCCATGCCGGCCGTCGCCGCCGATGAAACCCTACAAACCGAGCCCAAGACCGCGGAAACGTCTTCAACCACCGAAACCTCAGCGCAAGATGCCATCGCGGCAGAAGCCAAAGCAGCCGCCAAAGTCGACACTGCCGTCGAACGTATTCAAGTATCAGGTCGTTTAATGAGTAGTGCCAGTGCCGTTGCCATGGAGCGTCGTGAGCAACCTTATGTGGCAGAACTGCTGGGCATGGATCAAATTGCCCGCGCTGGTGATAGCAATGCCGCGTCAGCCTTACGCCGTGTCACTGGTTTAACGCTGGTGAAAGATAAATTTATTTATGTGCGTGGTTTAGGTGAGCGTTATTCCAGCACCTTACTAAATGGCGCCCAAGTTCCCAGCCCAGACCCAACCCGTAACGTGGTGCCGATGGACATGTTCCCAGCCGGCATTATCGAAAGCATGGTGGTGCAAAAAGCCTATTCGCCTGAATTACCGGCCGCTTTTGGTGGTGGTAACGTGAATATCCGGACCGTGAGTTTACCGCGCGATCGTATTTTCAATGTCGGTTTCGGTACAGGTTATAACAGTTTAAATAGCGATAAAGGCTTGGATTACGCCGGTGGTGGTTCTGATTGGCGTGGCAAAGACGATGGCACTCGCGGTTTAGCCCCCGCGCTTGAGAGCGCTATCAGCCAATATGGCTCATTAGATATCGTTAAAATTGCGCAAGGCTTAGGTGGCGTCAACAGCACCAACTTAGCCAAAGCCGAGCAAATCAACCGCGATTTGGGCTTAAGCATGAATCGCCAGTTGGATGTGACCGAAAAATCAATTGGCCCAGATTACGATGGCAGTTTGTCCTATGGCGATCGTTTCGACATTGGTGAGCGCACCTTTGGCGTCATGGCCGGGGTTAGTTACGACAAATCCACCGAGAATAGCAAAGAGCAAGAGCGCTACTACTCTATCAGCAGAGGGACTAGTTTAACGCCACTGAATCGTTACGATAATATTCACAGCACTGAGCACCAAGTGAAATGGTCAGGCATGCTGAACTTTGGCTTTGAGTGGGATGAAAACCACCGCTTTGAGACGTCAAGCATTTATTTAAGCGATACCAAAGACGAAGTAAAACGCAAAATTGGTGACTCGATCGAGACCATCAACGAAGCCAACCGCGAAAACGAAATTTATAATATTTTGTACGAAGAGCGCACCATGCTCACCAATCAAATTCGCGGCAAGCATACCATTTCGCAGCTCAATGACTTGGCCTTTGATTGGCAATACACCGATGCCAAAGCTGAGCGTTACGCCCCTGGCGAAGTTGAATACTTGTATGTGCGTGAGCTTGATAACAGCGGCATGATGCAAAACCGTACCTTGCGCCGCTCAGACAACGCGGTGATTTATCAATATGGCGAACTGGAAGACAACACCGAGAACACCAGCTGGAATGCCCGCTACCCGATGACCTTGGGCGATACCGAGCTGACACTAAGCACAGGGTACAGCTATTTTGAGCGGCAACGGGATGCCAGCACGGCCCGCTTTAAATTCGATACGCGTAGTTTTAGTAACGCTGATTTATCGCAAAATTACAGCCAAGTGTTTGCCGACAGCCTAATCAAAGATCCAAGCAAGCGCTTCCAGATCTCTGACGTTACCGGTCAATCGGATGATTACACCGCCGCGCAAAAAATTGATGCGGTCTATATCGGTATGGAAGCCATGTACGATATGACATGGCGTGTGAACTTTGGTGGTCGTTATGAAGACTTCCGTCAAGCCTCTGTGCCTTTAAATCCGGCTACAGGTCAGATCCAAGGCGATCCAGCCGACATGTTAACCAAGCAAGATGACTTCTACCCTGCGTTGTCCGTGACGTGGATGGGCAGTGATGAATCGCAGATCCGCTTTGGTTTTAGCCAAACCGTGGTACGGCCAGATCTGCGCGAAGTGACGCCGGTACTGTTTATTGACCCAGTGACAGACTTTAAAGTCATTGGTTTCTCTGGCCTGAAGAGCACCGATATCAAAAACTTTGATTTCCGCTTTGAACAATATCTCGATAGCGGCACCAACTACAGCGCGGGTCTGTTCTACAAAGATATGGCGATGCCGATTGAAGCGATCGAACTTAAAGGCTCAGATGGTAACCTATTGATGTCGTTCCGTAACGCCAACCAAGGTTCGGTGTATGGTATTGAAGCTGAAGCGCTGCAAAAACTAGATATGTTTGAAGGCGATATTGGCCAGATTATCGACAACTTCTTTATCAACAGTAACTTAACCTTAAGTAAATCAGATATCGAAATCGAAGCTTTGGGCGAGTCGAACTTAACCAACTTAAAACGGCCGTTGACCGGTCATAGTAAGTATGTGGTGAACTTCCAGCTGGGCTACGATTCAGATGACGAAAACCATAACGCCACCTTGACCTATAACGTATTTGGTAAACGTATTGCCTTCGCCGGTATCGATGGCAAGGATGATGCGTACGAGCAGCCGTTCCACTCGTTAGACTTTGTCTATAGCTACAGCGTCTTTACCAACGCCTCGTTAAAAGCCAGCATGAAAAACATCCTCAATCGTGATGTCGAAATCCTGCAACAAGGCGAGATCCTGCAGCGTCGTGAGCAAGGTCGTAGCTTTGGTGTGAGTTATAGTCATAAGTTTTAATCAGCTGCGGCAACTGCAGTCAAGGCTGCTGCCGCCGCGCGAACAGTACACACATGAAAAAGCCGGATAACTCCGGCTTTTTTTCGTTTGGGAAGGTCACGCGCTATGCGGCTATATGGTCAGTACTTAGTTCGAATCGACACGCCATGCAAGCTACGCAGCAGGCATAAACCCTAGCGCACCATCCCCATAACAAGGCTTAAAATCGATGCTCTAAACCAATGGCAATATAATCACTATCCAAGCGTGTGGTTAAATCAAAACTGCTGTACCACGCATACAGCTTGGTATCTTCGCCGATCCGGTAATCAGCGCCGAGGGAGATGGCATTGTCATCCGCCAATGTTTGATATTGTGCTTTGAATTCAATTCGTTGCCACTGGTGCGCCAAACTTAGCACATAACCATCATCTTTTTGTCCAGACACAACTGCTTGCTGTTGGTGCACCCCAGCCCCCACAATCACACCTTGCCAACGCGTTTGCAGCATCAGCCGCTGATTATCAAAGCCATTGATATCATTATCCATGGCAATGGAGCCGAACACCTTTGAATCTTCTAAATCTTCATCACCGTAGGTAAGTGCCAGCGATTGCCCATCGACACCATTGGGCGTGTCCGCCATTACGTGGCTGATCTGTACGCTAAAACCTTGAAAACTTGGTGAAATATACATAAGCGTATTACTGGTGCGGTTTTCACCACGCCATAGCGCACGGATATCAGCCTCATAGTCACTAAATTGGTCGACGTTGCCTTGCGCCAGTTTGAGTGCGCTATCGCTCCGTCCAGCTTTGATGGTACCAAAGCTCCCCCGCAGACCGATGAATTGATCGCGCGAGCGAATATTGCGCTCGTTGGCTTCATCCGACGGATCCACTTCCCATTCCAACCGGTAAATCACCGTCAATCCCTGCTCCAACGCCTGATCACCGCGCAGACCGAAGCGCGACGAGTTACTTTTAAGTTCACTAAATGCCCCCGCACCTTCATCGGATTGCTGCGCCGAAACATTGATCCGGCCATAGACTTCAAGTGGTTTAGCAAATGACGATAGTGGAGATATCAGGGTAGCGGTCGAAATGGCGAGCAGCACGAAGGGCTTTTTATGTGCGAACATGGCAGTTCCTATGTGAAACCAAGAAAGTAAGGCATCCGAACCTGTTGAATTATAACAGTGAATTTCGAATAGCAAATCTCAACACGGGTTTTCCCGTACATTAATGAGATTTAATTTTCCCAGCACCAACCGTCAGATGACAATTAGATTTCGGTTGGATGGCAATTGTATGTCTTTTTTATGACAAAAGAATGACAATCATCTTGCAAAACAACAGAAACTTACCAGCAGTTCGATCACACTTAGTTCATTTGCATTGCCTTTATGGCGCGGGGATCACTCGGCAGACACCCTGTCGTTCGGCGGCATCAAAATCAACACCTGTTGCTAATAAACGTGGTTGCATTGCGGCATGACGGCCAAGCAAACTATGGGTGCGGTTTGGTATCTTGTCACTAGCTGGTAATTTAATAGCAGCTAAATCCAGCATGGTTTCAAACACTTGACTGGTCATAAGTGGCGACTGGGTTAACGCTTCAAACTGCGGATATATCGCTGGAGATTGCTGTTTCAAGGTGGACGATCCCCACCATAACGCGCCAACACGATAATCATATTCCGTGCTATGGCCGTGGCCTGATTTATCGCAATCGCCATCAAACAGATTTTCGCCGTGATCAGACACCAACATAAAACTCGCGCGCGCACCTGTAGCCTCGAGCTGCTCAATCATGGTAAAAACCACGGCATCGGTAAAGGCTACGCTATTGTCGTAGGCGTTATTTAACGCCTCTTTATGTAGCCGGTTATGCATATTCAGCGCCGGTCCTTGATGCGCAGGCGCTTTAAACGAGGGTTTAAACAAATCAAAGTTCGCCGGGTAGCGATCGTTATAGTTAAAGTGACTACCGAGGGTATGCAGCACAATCAATTGTTTAGGCTCATTTTTCTTTAGGATACGCGCCATGGCGGTGACCAGCACATCGTCATAAAAACCTTCTTTTTTATAACCGATCGGATTGAGATACTGCACCTCATCGGCTTCACTGGCATGTAGCGCAATGGAGCTATCGTGTACCCCCAGTGGGCTCTGTGTTGATAACCAATAGGTTTTAAAACCAGCTTCGGTAAATGCCTGCACCAACGAGGGTTCTGTTGGAAAATAGCGATGATCTTGCGGCGACTTTCGTGACAAGATCACTGGCACCGACATTCGCGTCCATGCCCAAGGGCTAATCATATTTTGCCAACTGACCACATCGCCCCGCCCCGATAAGCGCGGTGTGGTTGGCCGTGGATAACCATTGAGTTGCAGACGATCCGGTCGTAGCGTCTCACCTATCATGAGTACGTAAATTTCGCGAGCAGCACCGGTTTCATCGACCGGGTCGCGAGTACTGACGGGTGCTGACGGCTCACGGCCGTGCTCAATATCAGTGTTATTTGTATCGGTGAAGGTGACAATATTGGCTGACGCTGTTTGCCGCCAGGCCGCATCAGGATCGGCGTAAGCACCAAAACGGTACTGTTTTAAATCCTCGACAATAGATGCTAATGCTTGTTTTTGTTGATAAAACTCATTGAACGCTACTATTAAGTTCAGCGGATAACTTTGATGATACAAATTATGGGTATTGGGCAGTGGTCGTTTGGCCAACTGCTCAGTCAAGGCTTCAGTATCCGAGGCGATTGAAGTGTCTGTCTGCGCCTGTGGTTTTGCATATTGCGCTGCATAACGGGTTTCACCATGCCATAACCATCCGAGCCACGCCAGTGTCAACACGCCAATCGTGATACGAACCCCGCGCGAACATTGTATCTGCCGCGCTTTTAACCACGCACTGGATAGACTGATACAAACCAACACCAACAGCAACGCAACCAAGATCAGCCAACCTAAACCGGTTAAATAGCCGGTGGCCTCGGCAATATCGGTTTCCGCAATAATAGCCATCGCATGAGCATCGGTCGCCTTACCATAACTGAGTTGATAAAACAGTTCTTGCGGCGCGAGTAAGGCCGCCGGTAACCACAGCCAAATACTGCGATGAGGAAAGCGACTTAACATTAATAATGCCAATAAAAGCAGCAATGCCGGAGCAATACCCTGCCAAATAAAATCAGCCAGTGACAGGGTTGGCCATAAAATCAGTTGCGGCGCCAAAATAAGACAGAGCAACGCCACCAAAGGTAGCCATACCAAATTGGCATATCGATGAAGAACCGCTGGCACAATATTCCCCTAGAGACGACGCAGTGGCGCGCATACTACCGTATTGGTAAAAAAAATTCTGCAGAAAAAAGCCAAGATGACAAGCACAGTTAACCTCTTGCTAACGCTATTTTGTGTGCTGAAGGCTTTTAATTTGTCATCTTTTTATAGTATGGTGCAGCAGTGCTTTTTATCCGACTTGCACACAAGTGCAGTAACGTTTCGACGGACAGCTGAAGGTGCAGGTCGACACAATGATACGTTAAGGGTTACGTTTAAGGACCATTCATGTTAGCTCAACCAGTTGCTTTAACTAACGAACAACACGCCGATTTAAAAATTCTGCCACGCCTATCCTTCGAAAACCTAACGGGTCGCCACATGGCACCGTTAATGTTACAAGAGTTTCCCGCCGCCGCTCATCATTACCCAATTTTCTTTATTAAGGATGAGCAAAATAACACCTTCACCGCCACCGCCGTTTTTGGTTTAAAAGATGGTGAGAACGTCTTCATTGAAAATGATGCTTGGGTTGGTGGTTATTTACCAGCCTCCCTGCGCGGTTATCCGTTTACGTTGGCTCGTGCTGGCGAAGAACAATTGATTTTATGCGTTAATGAACAAGCCGACATCGTCAGTAAAACTGAAGGTCAAGCGCTGTTTACCGCGGATGGGAAACCAACAGAATTCTTTGAAGGCATCAACACCTTTTTCAAAGAATTTATTGATGCCAACAATGTAAGCACCAATATCATGACGCAATTGGCTGAACTTGGTCTGTTCCGTGCAGATGGTTTGCAATACCGTAACAGTGCGGGTGAAGAAAAACGCGTGAATGGTTTTTATGTGATTGATCGCGAAAAATTAGACGCATTAACTGATGAGCAATTCTTAAGTCTGCGTAAGTTTGGCGTGTTACCTGCCATTTATGCACATTTCAGCTCATTAGAGCGCATCAGTGAAGTGATCCGTCGTTTACCGGCGGCTTAAACGTTCGACGCGCTCGAGTATGTGTATTAAAAAGGCGTTTGATCTAATATCTAACGCCTTTTTTATTATGCTAAGCCACATCTGTACCATGATCTAAATCATGGTCTAAATCATGATCAAAAGCATGCTCAACACCATGGTTTTGCTTCGTTCGATCTATGCCATGAACGACCGATCCCATGCGCCGTGGAGATGCTTAGTGTGCCAGACCAGCTGCATATAACTGTCGCTCGGCACTGCCTAACATTTGCTCAAAACTAACATCCTGTTGGCCTTGTTTGGCGATAATGGCAAATTTCAGTGGCGCTTGTGCCAAGGCGCCATCATCGTATTTTGCCAAGCGCGCCGCTAAATCAGGCGCCACTTGACTATGCATGAGCAAGACACCAAACGCAGCGTCACCAATTCGACCAATAACATCGGCTTCACGGCAACAATCCCGCAATGCATTCGCCAACAGATAAAGCTGATGCTGGTGATAACCATCTAATTCAATGTGATTGGATTGCATGGCTGATGCATCGATACACACTAACGTCGCCGGCTGTTGCAACCGCTTGGAACTGGCCAACAGTAGCCGGGCCGTACTTTCAAAACCGCGTCGATTCATCAAGCCTGTGGTACTATCGAGCATTGCCAATTGGCTGTGCATCAGCTCATGTTCAACAATGGCTTTAAAATCTCGTAGCGCCGCAAAATCAGCCTCATTCAAGTGCCAGGATTGTTCGCTATACCAGCACAAGGTACCAATATGACAGCCATTGAATGCCGCCAGCGGTATCGCCACGTAACCCCGTAGCTGTGGCATGCTGTTTAAGATCGGATGCTGAAAATGTGTGGGGTGATGCTGCAAGTCGGCAATATAATAAATATCGCGACTCAAAATTGCATGCGCACAAAGGCACTCCGCCCGCGCTTGCATACTCGGCACATCGCCTTGATTGACCAAGCTGAACACATAATCCGCATCGACTAAGTTCAGCTGCACATGACTGGCTGGCAACAAACGTGCCGCCAGCCTTACCAAACGCTGTAGCTCTGCGTCATCTTGGCAAGATAACAGTTGCGAGTTATAGAGTGTTGCTAACCGAATCGTCTCATTGGCGGGAAGTAATGAAGATGGCATGGTGGCAGACATAAACACTCCTTGGCGAAAGGTTGCAAGCAAAAAAGCAGCAAGCAACCGGAGTCGACACCCTTGCTGACAATAACTATAGCTACTGTTGCTCGATTGCAAAGGTGATAACGTATTTTTGGGGACACCAAGGGCGGGTTGTTTAACCGCGTACACTATTCAATCTGCCACGCTCAACCAAATATAAGAGTAAGGTTAAACACATCTAGGCGCTAACTCTGCGCAGCTCAGATCTTGCCGGTGCTTTGCTGTGCGATTCTGTACTGTAACGCCGCATCGGTAATGGCATCACGGTCGGCTGACGCACGGCAAAGTAGCGACAGAAAAACTCTAGAATAGAATCATGATGATAGCGCCGTAACGCTAACGGATAACGCTCGTTTACCGCATTGGCCAGTAATTGCAAACTATTGGCCAGCGATGTGCCTGTTGGCCGCTTCACCTGATACAAATCACACAAAAATTGCAAGGTTGCCCCGGCATACGACTGTTCACTGCGCAGTTGTAGTAAGTGCAATTCAGCCAAGCGACAGCCAATTTCTCGTAGTTTTTGCAATTGTAGTAATTCGTTCATGGCGACTTCCTCATGCCGTTGATGTCATTTATATCGGACAAAAGGGCTAGGACTTGAACAAAATTTGATGCGCATCAAAAACGGCTTTCTGACTTCACTCTATGCTTAACCAGCCTAAAAAATTAGGTGCTGACTTAGCTTACATCCAACATCAGGAGTGAACTGATGGATATTGTCGAACTCTCACGTCTACAATTCGCATTTACTGCGATGTACCACTTCTTGTTTGTCCCGCTAACCTTGGGGATGACCTTTATCCTTGCCATTATGGAATCGGTCTATGTCATGACCGGTAAAGAAATTTATCGTGATATGACCAAATTTTGGGGCAAATTATTCGGCATCAATTTCGCACTTGGTGTCACGACCGGTTTGGCCATGGAATTTCAATTTGGCACCAACTGGTCCTACTACTCACACTATGTGGGCGATATTTTTGGTGCGCCGCTCGCCATTGAAGGCTTGGTTGCCTTTTTCTTGGAGTCGACCTTGGTCGGGTTATTTTTCTTTGGCTGGGATCGTCTATCGAAAGTACAACACCTCGCCGTCACCTGGTTAGTGGCGCTGGGTTCAAACTTTTCCGCATTGTGGATTTTGATTGCCAATGGCTGGATGCAAAATCCGGTTGGCGCCGAATTTAACTACACCACCATGCGCATGGAGATGACCAATTTCAGTGAAGTGCTGTTTAACCCAGTGGCACAAGTCAAATTTGTTCATACCGTCTCGGCGGGTTATGTCACCGGCGCCATGTTTGTGCTGACGATTTCCGCGTGGTACATGCTGAAAAATCGCGATATGGCGTTTGCACGGCGCAGTTTTGCCATCGCCGCCGCTTTTGGTCTGGCATCATCCGTATCCGTCATTATCTTGGGTGACGAATCAGGATATGAATTGGGCGATGTGCAAAAGGTTAAATTGGCTGCCGTCGAAGCCGAGTGGGATACTCATCCCGCCCCTGCGGCCTTCACCGTCATCGGTTTGCCAAACGCAGAAACCCAGCACACCGACTATGCCATTAAAATACCATATGCGCTGGGGCTGATTGCCACTCGCTCTTTGGATGAGCAAGTCACCGGCATTAAAGATCTGAAAGAGCAGCATCGCGCCCGTATTATCAACGGTATGACCGCCTATAAACTTCTACAACAATTGCGCGCGGGTGATACTTCAGAAAGCACCAAACAAGCCTTTGATGCCGTGAAAAAGGACTTGGGGTATGGCTTGTTGCTGACGGCTTACACCAAAGATCCAGCCAATGCCACCCCTGAACAAATCCAAAAAGCTGTCGATGCGTCGATCCCGCAGGTAGCTCCGATGTTTTGGTCATTCCGCATCATGGTTGCCAGTGGCTTTATCATGCTCGTGGTGTTTGCATTGTCATTTTGGTATAGCGCAAAACGCTTAGCGCAAAAACCGCGCTGGTTGTTAAAAGCCGCATTGTTTAGCCTGCCGCTACCATGGATAGCCTGCGAAGCCGGTTGGTTCGTCGCTGAATACGGCCGTCAACCTTGGGCTGTTGGTGAGGTTCTCCCCACACATTTAGCCGCATCCGGTCTGACCCCAGCCGAAATATGGACCAGCTTAATTTTGATCTCGGTGCTCTATACCATTTTCTTAGTGATCGAACTGTGGCTCATGCAACATTTTGCCCGCAAAGGCCCGTCATCACTGCATACCGGCAAATACGATCTGGAAACAGGTCTGGCCAAAGAGGTGTAACATGGATTATGAATTTCTAAGATTTATTTGGTGGTTACTGATAGGCGTGTTGTTTATCGGCTTTGCTATTACCGATGGTTTTGATATGGGTGTCGGCGCTTTATTAAATGTGATTGGTAAAGATGACGAAGAACGCCGTGTTATGATCAATGCCGTAGCGCCGCATTGGGATGGTAATCAAGTATGGTTAATCACAGGCGCAGGCGCGCTGTTTGCCGCGTGGCCACCGGTGTATGCCACCGCGTTTAGCGGCTTCTATCTCGCAATGATACTCACGTTAGTCGCGCTGTATTTTCGGCCGATTGGCTTTGATTATCGATCTAAATTAGATAACCCAAGCTGGCGTCAACGCTGGGATTGGGCTATTACCTTTGGCTCTGCCGTGCCCCCTATTATCTTTGGTGTTGCGTTTGGTAATTTATTACAAGGCGTCCCCTTTCACTTTGATGAACTATTTCGCGTGGTGTATACCGGCAGCTTTTTCGCCCTGCTCAACCCATTTGCGTTAGTGGTGGGTGTCATGAGTTTACTGATGTTTGTTTGCCAAGGCGCGGCATATTTGCAGTTAAAAACCGAAGCCGAGTTACTAAGCCGCAGCCAACATATCGGGTTTATCAGTGGACTTGGCGCTGCGATGTTATTTGTCATCGCGGGTATTTGGTTACATAGCAGTATCGATGGATTCGCCTTAACCAGTAGCATTGACCACAATGCTATCAATAATGCCGTTAGCAAAACGGTGGAAGTCAAAGCGGGCGCCTGGATGACCAACTTCCATCATTATCCATGGCTGTGGTTAGCGCCAGTGCTGGGTGTACTTTGTTTCGTCTTGGCTGGCATCACCAGTAAATTAGGCAAAGGCGCATTGGCGTTTGCCATGTCGTCATTGGGACAAGCTGGCGTGATTTTGACCTGCGGCGTCGCCATGTTTCCCTTCGTGATGCCATCAAGCAGCATGCCAAACCATAGCCTCACCATGTGGGATGCAACCTCCAGCGAATTGACACTAAAAATTATGTTTATCGTCGCCTGTGTCTTTGTGCCGATTATCTTGGCATATACCTTATGGTCATACGCCAAAATGTTTGGTCGTATCAGCAAACAACATATTCGTGAAAACTCGCATTCACTGTATTAAGGAGTTGGTATGTGGTACTTCGCTTGGATTTTAGGTGTTTTATTGGCCTGCGCCTTTGGCATTATTAATGCGATGTGGCTCGAACTTAATGGTTATGCGGAAGAAAAAGAGCCACCGCAATAGTATGTGGCCCTGTGCTTCACCTTAAGGTGTCGGTGTAACCATCAAAAACGTCGCCGCTCGCGTCGCCATACCAAAGCCCAATCGAATGAGGGCTTTAACAATGACGGCTTTAACATGGCATAAAACACCGCAGTCGATATTCATATCACTGCGGTGTTTATGACGCTATGCGGTTACGAATGGATGCCGCCGTCCAGACAGCGGCAGTTCCCAGGCAGTCATCATAGCCGCTATAGTAGCAACCCCAGCATCGTCATTTCCCAATGCTTGTGCCAAGCGCCAAGGCTCGGTATAGTGAGGCTATAGTTATATGCTTATTCTTAAAAAGAATTAAAGAGCCATTGTATACCGTCGTGTGGAGTCGTTATGTCCCAAATTTCCCCTGAAAATCCATTGCCCATGGCAGCATCCACGGCGATTCGTCCCGAACAAGACGCAGCAGCTACCGCCGAAATGTGCATGGCGACACCACAGATTGAAATGTTTTTTGACAGTGCCAGCGAGACCTTTAGTTATGTGGTGTATGACCATGTGGGTGGTTGTGCGGTGATCATTGATCCCGTATTAGATTTTGATGCGGCTGCGGGTGTGTTATACAACGATCATGCCGAACGCATGGTCGCATTTTTAAACGCTCAGCAATTGCAGCTGCAGTACATTCTAGAAACTCATGCCCATGCCGATCATATCTCCGCGGGCAGTTATCTGAAGGCGCGTTGTGGTGGTTTACTCGCCATAGGTGCAGGTATTGTGGAGGTGCAACAGCATTTTTCGCAGGTGTTTGCCATCACGCCCCCGCTGGGAAACCATCGGCAACCTTTTGATCTGCTGTTACATGATGGCGATTGTTTACAAGTCGGGCAATTAACCATCGACATCTTGCACACACCAGGCCATACCCCGGCCGATGTCAGTTATCTTGTGAATAAAACTGCGTTATTCGTCGGTGATACCTTATTCGCGCCTGATGTTGGTACCGCGCGGTGTGATTTCCCATCAGGTGATGCAGCAACGCTATATCAATCGATCCAACGGATATTAGCGTTGCCGCCGCAAACGCAGATTTATCTCTGCCATGACTACCCCAAAGCGGGGCGAGACTATCAATACAAAACCACGGTGATAGCCGAGAAAATGCAAAATATTCATGTCCAACATGGTATTAGTGCGGAACAATTTATCAGCATGCGACGTGCCCGTGATGCCACCTTATCCATGCCGAAACTAATGCTGCCGGCGATCCAGCTCAACATCAATGCAGGCCTGTTACCTTATAGGGATGGCGATTTTTTACGTTTACCCTTACAGCAACGCTTTCATCATCTCTAGTCGGTGCTTGTTCAGTATGTCGCGCGGCGAAACCCCAACGCCGCCATCGGCACAGTTGCGCGTTCATGCTCCGAGTGGTCTGCCAGTTGACTTCCAACCCATCATCATACCTATAACGCTGTTCATCACATGAAACCGTGACGTACATTGCGCCGCTATGTGATATTAAGACCAAAGTTATATGGACAAATTCCCATACATTTTCTAGGCTTATTTTTGCGTTTTATGTCTTTGGGTTGCACGAAAAGACCTACAACGACAAACGAAGGTTGCCGAACACTCGGTATTTTGCTCACCTCGAGGTAGCATGTTGCTCACCAATAGGCGGCGTTTGCCCTGCGTCTAGGCAGAACAGCACCATATGTTCAGTTGGCTCCGAATGGTTTCTTTAGATACATCCCTTGAATGCACACTGTCGGGTAACATGGACTGGCAGAACATACAATGGCATATCTTAGTTCCAGCAAACTGCGCATATAACCGCCGAAGGAATATTTTATGTGGCCTTTTAACACGGTAACATCGACCCACGAAACCAACCCACAGGAAGTAAGTAGCCATCAACAAGATATGGATGCCATACGCCAACATGTCGCCATGATTGAATTCAGCCCTGATGGCACTATTTTGGCAGCCAATGCGCTTTTTTTAACCACCATGGGGTACCAAGCGGCCGAGATCATCGGGAAACATCATCGGATTTTTTGCTTACCAAGCTATAGCGCCTCGGCCGAATACAGCCATTTTTGGCAGAAACTCAGCCAAGGTAAAGCACAAGATGGGCTGGTTGAACGCCTGCACAAATCGGGTCAACACTTATGGTTAGACGCAACCTATCTTCCGGTTGTCCATCAAGGGCGTACGATAAAAATCATTAAAATTGCCCAAGATGTGACACAAAAAACGCAACAAGCTCAGCTTGATAATGCCATTATGACGGCACTGGATGCGACCACCGCCGTCATCGAATTTAGTCCAGATGGTACTATTTTAGGCGCGAATGCCAATTTTTTGAAAACCATGGGCACGAATGCCCAAGCCCTGTTTGGTCAGCATCACAAAGTATTGTGTTTTGATGATTTTTACCAACAGCACCCGCATTTCTGGCAGCACTTAGCGCAAGGTAAAGCACAGTGCGGCCGCTTCTGCGTATTCCCACGCATGGCGATCGCCCAATAACATTCATGCCGATCATGTAATAACATCCATGCCGATCGCTCAATAGCATCGCAAGCCGATCACTTTTGCCCTCGAATGGTAAACCCTGATCGGC